>ENA-OQET01000408-OQET01000408.1-human-gut-metagenome-genome-assembly--contig:-NODE-408-length-22931-cov-4.265831_pt1 | contig 22931 bp, 24 predicted proteins | sample MGYA00242800_ERZ504645 | MGnify/ENA primary metagenome ERZ504645 (study PRJEB26092, sample SAMD00036308) | human gut metagenome | host: Homo sapiens | study: EMG produced TPA metagenomics assembly of... | reverse complement strand
AAAAAGTCCCATATCATTAAATATGGGGCTTTTGAACATATTCTCCTTTTGTTTGATAATTGGTCGTAAATTAGTCGTAATTACCTAAATAAATTATTTATTTTCCTTTATTTTTTAAGATTATTTATTTCTTGGTTTCATTTGAGGGAATAAGATAACTTCTTGAATAGATTCTTGTCCAGTTAATAACATAACTAATCTATCAATACCCATTCCCATTCCACCTGTTGGTGGTAAACCATATTCTAGAGCTTCTACGTAATCTAAATCCATTTCGTTTGCTTCATCATTTCCTAATTCTTTTTCTTTTAATTGATCAGCAAATCTTTCATATTGATCGATTGGATCATTTAATTCAGTAAATGCGTTAGCATATTCGTTTCCACAGATGAATAATTCAAAACGTTGTGTGAAACGTGGGTCTTCTAAATTCTTTTTAGCTAATGGAGAGATTTCAATTGGATGACCATATACGAATGTTGGTTCTACAATTGTTTCTTCTACATATTTTTCAAAGAATTCATTGATAATATGTCCATAACCAAAGTGAGCTTCTACTTCAATACCATGTTCTTCAGCTAATTTTTTAGCATCTTCAAATGACATATGTTCATTGAAATCAATACCAGTTTTTTCTTTAATAGCTTCTGTCATAGAAACACGTTTAAATCCAGGAGCTAATGAAATGTGATGTCCTTTATAATCTAATTCATAAGTTCCATTAACTTCCATAGCTGCATTAGAAATAATACCTTCAGTTAAATCCATCATTCCTTCAAGATCACTAAATGCTTTATAAACTTCAATTGTAGTAAATTCAGGGTTATGAGTTCTATCCATACCTTCATTTCTAAATAAACGTCCAATTTCATAAACAGCATCCATACCACCAACAATTAATCTCTTTAAAGATAATTCAGTCGCAATACGTAAATAGAAATCAGTATCTAATGTATTATGATGAGTAACGAATGGTCTTGCCGCTGCTCCACCTAAGATTGGATTTAAAACAGGTGTTTCAACTTCTACATAATTTCTACTATCTAAGTAATTTTGAATTGAACGAATGATTCTTGGTCTTGTAAACGCAATTTTTTTAGCTTCTTCATTCATGATTAAGTCAACATATCTTCTTCTATATCTTTCTTCAATATCACTTAAACCATGGAATTTTTCTGGTAAAGGACGTAATGCTTTAGTTAAGTGAGTATATTCACTTACTTTAATTGAACATTCTCCAGTATTTGTCATAAATACTGTTCCTTTAACCCCAATGATATCTCCAATATCACCTTTTTTAACGATTTCATAAGCATCTTCACCAATAGTATCTTTTCTTACATATAATTGGATTTGTCCATCTCTATCTTGAATATGCATGAAACATACTTTACCTTTACGACGTTTAGTCATAATTCTACCAGCTACAGCTACTTCTACAGCCATTTCTTCTAATTCTTCATGTGTTTTATCACCATATTGTTCTTTAATACCTTTTGAATAAGCTGTTACATCAAATCTTTGACCAAAAGGATCAATCCCTTTGTCAATAAGTTCTTGCATCTTTTCTCTACGAACAAGTTCTTGTTCACTAAACTTTCTTTCTTCCATAATATCCTCCTAAAATATAAAAAACTCTCCATCCCATGGGACGAGAGCTAAATCGTGTTACCACCCAAATTCATTAATAGGTCACCCTATTAACCTCAATAACTATCTATTAATAGTCTTGCCTATAACGTGGCTTACGTCATCCTATCAAAACATCCAAGATGCAGCTCCTAGTCTTTATTCATAATAGTTTCATTATCTTTTCCACCAACCAAGACTCTCTTTGAATGAAGGACTATTATTACTTGTCTATTCATTGCCTTTATTTCTACTTCGTTATCTTAACTTAATTCAAATTTATTGTCAATATAAGCGATAAAATTAGTTTTAATAATGAAAAATGCACCTGAGTGCATTAATCATGAATCTTATTATTTAATACCATTCTTACAAAATCAGGTTCAAATTGTTTTGCTCTTGATCCTGAATAACCCATATCTAATGACGAGATTTGTTTCATTTCTTCTTCATTTAATTCAAAATCAAAAATATCTATATTTCTTTAATTCTTTCTACATGTGTTGATTTTGGAATAACAACGACTCCTCTTTGTACATTCCATCTTAGAATTACTTGTCCTACAGACTTATTATATTTAGCTGCAATTCCTTTTAACATTTCATCTTCAAATGGATTATATCTTCCTCCACCTAGTGGTGCCCATGCTTCAGGAACAACATTATAATATTTCATTGTTTCTAGAGCTTTTTCTTGTGTGTAATATGGATGAAGTTCTACTTGATTGACTACTGGTTTTACTTTAACGATTTCACAGAAGTTTGTAAGAATATTTGGATAGAAGTTAGAAACACCGATTGCTTTTAAGAGACCTTTTTTATACGCATCTTCCATAGCTCTCCATGCACTAAAATAATCACCACAAGCTTGATGTAATAAATATAAATCAAAATATTCTAAACCACTTTTTTCTAAAGAAGCTTCAATTCCTTTTTGGGCACTTTCGTAATCCATCATATCTTGTACCCATAATTTAGAAGTAATAAATAAATCTTCTCTTGTACAAAGACCATCAGCAATTGCTCTTTTTACAGCAGCTCCTACAGCATCTTCATTATAATAAGCTGCAGCTGTATCAATTAAACGATATCCTGCTTTAATAGCTTGATATACTGATTCTTCACATTCTTTTTTATCTGGTACTCTAAATACTCCAAAACCTACCATAGGCATTTTTAAGCCATTGCTTAATGTTACATATTCCATTATAGAATCCCCCTTTTTCTATTATTTTATTCTTATTCGTTTTAGAGTCAAATACCTATAAATTATCATTTATTATACATTTTTTGTATAATAAAAAGGCTTTATTCAATCAAGCCTTTTCATCAATTAATATCATTCTTTCTTTAAAGAAATCGTTTGAACTATTTTATAAATAATCATGATAAGTAGTACAAGGCAAATAAAACTAAAATATTGATAACCACCCCAATAATATTCATCCGTATTCCTTACAGGATAAATCATTCCTTCTAAACAAATAAATATAAATATTTCAAAACCAATAATAAAATAATTAAACAAAATTCTATCTTTTTTCTCTTTCATATTCTCACCTACATTTCTTGGAAAATAATTTTTCTTCTTTTTAATAACCATGATCAACTTCTTTCCAGTTTCCATGTTTATCTTTTATTAATAACCAATTCCAATGATCATAAGTACTATTGGGATTTAAAGATCCATCTCCACCTGATCCATCAACATCAAATTTTGATAATAAAACAATCGCTTCTTTTCCACCATATTGTTGATTGATTTCTTTAAAATACTTTTCATCATCTCCTGCATAATAGATTTCTTTTAAAGTACATCCTTTCCAATCTTTAAAGATTATCAATAATTGTATTAATAGCGGATGCAATATCATCATAATCATAAATAGTTGATTCTACCTCTTTGATTGTAATATCATTCTCTTTTCTTTTTTCAATTTGTACAAGCATATTATTATCTGTTTGAATGACATATTGATAATATTTATCAACATAGGCTTCATAGTTTCCTCCACTATAATGACTTGGAAGTATAACTTTAGTAAGTGGTAACTGTTGATTTATTAGAATCTCTTGTGCATGTTTGATAACATCTATTGGATCTTTTTTAGTTGTTGATAGAATATTTTCTGTAAAACCATATTCTTTTGATACATATTGAATGATTTTGTTATTATTGTCATAAGTTACATCTAATCTTAATGTTGGATTATCTTTATCATTACTAAAATTAAAATATCTTTCTTTTTTATTTTCATAAACATAACCATTTTTCATCAATTCATCTATTACTTCTTGAGGTAGAATTTCTTTTAGTTCTTTGATTGTTTCTGATTCACTTAAAGTACTAAATTTTAAGTATTTTTGTTTTGAATTGTTTAATTCCGTATTTATTTCTGTACGTCTTGTTTTTCTTTTTTGAACAAACATTTGTCCTTTTTTATTAAATGATACTTCAATTTCAAAAAGTTTACTTTCTTTCGATTTATATTCTACTTCTATTCTAAATTGATCTGAGATATCTTCAAAATCTTGATTAAAGATATTTTCATCAGGTTTCCATATAACCTTTAAGCCTTTTTTTGTATGATAATATTTACAATATGTTTTATAAGGTATGATTATATTATTTTGATATATTTTATCACCTAGTTGTATTTCTAAAGGATTATTGCCTTGAACTATTCGTATTGCTTCAATTTCATCACTATGAACATCTACAGTAAAATAACTTGTTGTAAGATAACCATTAAGATAAGAATCTTTAATATCTAATTTAGATTGTTTAAAATCAGCTTTTTTAGATAAATATTTATCTTCATATTTCTTTTTTACTTGTGTTTCATTAGAATCTACTTGATCATGAACTAGATAATAATCCATTGGTGTCGCTTTAGTTGTTATAGAATTATAACTTTGATTATAAGCAAGAACTTCTAAAGTATCTTTGCTTATTTGTTTATTTTGAAAAATACAAACAAATAACAAAAGACAACAAGAAATAACAAGAATTGGTTTTAAATAATGATGTTTTTTTATAGGTATTTGTTGGAGAAGTGAATCATCTACATGTATATCATCATAATAGTTTTCAAATGATTTATTTTTCATCAGCTTCTATCTCCTTTCTTAATTGATTTCTTGCCCTATTTAATAAAACACGTACATTATTTTCTTTGATATGTAAAATGCTAGCCATTTCTTTTGTCGAATATCCCTCATAATAAAATAAATAAAGAACAGCATTATGTTTTTTAGAAAGTTTATTTAAATATGGTTTTAAATCAATTTCTTTCTTTTCAAAAATATAAGTTTGTTCATCTATTTCTTCTACTTTATTATTCCATAAGGATTTTAAAGATATTTTACTACAATTTAGTGTAACTCTTATAAACCATGCTTTTTCATGTTCTAATGATTTGAAACTAGGCTTTCTTTTAAGATAACGATACATTACATTTTGAAAAATATCATCTGCCTGATCTTTTTGATGACATTGACTAAAGGCAAGACGATAAACAAGATCTTTTTCCCGTTGAATAACTTCTTCCATATTTAAAAACCTCCCTTCATTAGTAATACTTTTTTAAGTGTTGATTTGTTACAAAATTATAACACTTTTATAAAAAATTTTTTCTCACTAAAGTTGTTCTCTCTAGATTATCTAGAAAATTTAAGCATAAAAAAAGAACCTCTCGGTTCTCCTCTATTATTTTTTAGTAGTTTTTTTAGCAGTTGTTGCTTTTTTAACAACTGGTTTAGCTTCTTTAGCAGCTACAGCTTTAGCTGGTGCTTTTGCTGCAGGAGCTTTTTTAGCTGGCGCTTTTTTTGCAGCTGGTTTTTTAACAACTTCTGGATATTCAGGCATAGCATTAACATCTAATTCACCTTTTAATTCAGAACCATCTTTTTTAATTGCTACAAAGAAAACTTTAGCAGTTTCAGGTAAGTAATAAATATTTAAAGTTTCAACTTCTGTTGTTTTTACACCTTGTTCTTTTAAAGTTTCTTTAACGTATTTATCTAAATCACCATCTTTAACATTCTTTTCTTGGTATTGTACTTCGATCATTGTTTTCATATTCTCTCACTTCAAAACCTCAGTTTTTACTTCCTCCTTGGTAAGTATTCTATACCATTTTTTTTATTTGTAAAGTGTTTTTCTTAAGAAAAAGCGCATGAAATCAACGTTTTTCTCTAACTACTTATCATAATAATAAAATATTGTTTTATCTTCAAACCTTTTATCTTAATTTGTAAAAAAATAGAATTGGAAATCCAATTCTATTTCTTAGATTTTGAATCAATAATCATGATAAATTTAGTTTTAGCTTCTACACCATCTTTACTATCTGCAATTGTTTTATAATCATTAGCTAAATCAACAAGTTCTTGTGTTGTATCTACATCTTTTTTCACAGTATCATTTAAAACACTAGAAATCTTATCTAAACCTTTACTTTTAAATAAAGTTAAACCATCAACTAAAGCATCACTACCTTGAGCTAATTGATTTGATGCCGTTTTTAATTGACTACTTGCACTTGCTAAGGATTTAGATCCATCACTTAATGAAGATAATCCTTCGCTTAATTGTTTAGAACCATCAACAGCACTTTGTGCTCCTTCTTTTAATTGAGCAACTCCATCTGTATAACTTTGTAATCCTTGATAGAATTTGTTATATGAATCTAATTGTGCTAAAGCTGTTTTGATTGATGGTTGATTTTCTGCTGGTAATTTTGCCATTAAACCATTTAAAACTGTTTGATAATTATCAATTGTTAATTCAATAGACATTCCTGTAGTAGCCAATTGATTATTAATTTGTGTTTGAGCTGTATTTAATAATGTATTAAATACTTGTTTTGCTCCTGCTACTAAAGTTGCACTTTTTCCATCTAAAGTGACTAAACCATTATATAATGTTTCAATACCTGTTGTTAATTTTTGTGATCCTACAAGAGCAGAAGCTGCACCTGTTTTTAAAGATCCTACACCTTGATCAAATTCACTATATTTAGAAGTATATTGTTTTAAGCCTGATTGTAATGTTTGCCCACCAGCAATAATTTGATCAAATGATGAATTTAATGTATCTACACTATCATAAACATCATTTAAATCATCAAAATTAATATCTGTTTCAGATAATAATGATGGTGTTGCTACTGACATTAAACTATTTAATTTAAATTTAGTTGTATCATATTTAATAGTTACAGAATTTAATCTTTCTAATTCTTCATTATTATCATAATTCTTTGATAATCCTGGAGCAGCAATTGCCATAATGATATTAGAAGAACCATTACTAATTACTTTACCATTTGTAACTTCAATATTAGAATCTGTTTTTGTTGGTAACATTGTTCCTGTTGTAACAACAAAAGGAACATAAAGTTCTTTACCATCAACAGTTTGTTTTTCATTATTTGTATAATCAATTTGAATTTCTACTTTACCCTTTTTACCAAGCATATCTTTTAACTTCGTTTTCTTACCATCCAATTTATAAGTTACTTTCATTGAAACAGGTAATGAATTTGTTGTTTTACCTTGGTAATAAATATCTTGTCCATCTGTTGTTTGCCATACCAAACTAGAACCATCTTGTTTAAATGTTTCTTTTCCATTTACATTTTTAATCTTTTTTAAAGATGATTGATCATCTAATGATGTTTCATTTTGGTCATTGATTAAATGTTCAGAGACAACAGTTGTCTTTTCTGTACCATTAGTTTTTAATTTACTATAAACTGTTTCTTCTTTTGAATAGGCAAAGGCAGGAACAATTGAGCTCATGACCATTGTCATTACAACTGCTGAAGAAGTGATTAATTTTGCTTTTTTTCATCTTAATATTCCCCTTTTACATTATTTTTTAATTGTTTAAAACCGATAGAAGTATGAATAATAACTTTATCAAATACAAGTAAGATTGCTGGTATAACACAAATAACAATAAACATTGAAATAAGTGCTCCTCTTGACATTAAATTACATAATGATCCAATCATATTCAATTTAGAAATCATTCCTACTCCAAATGTTGCTGCAAAGAATGACATTCCAGAAACAAAGATTGAACCTGCAGAATTACTAATTGCATTATCCATTGCTTTAATCTTATCAATACCATTTTTTCTATTTTCCAAATATTTTGTTGTAAGTAAAATAGCATAATCAATTGTTGCTCCAAGTTGAATTGTTCCAATAACAATAGAGGCAACAAATGGTAAAACATCACCTGTATAATAACTGATTGCCATATTGATAAAGATAGCAAGTTCAATTCCAGAAACTAACAATACTGGAAGTGAAACTGATTTTAAAACAAATAACATAATGATAAAAATAATTCCTATAGATGCAATACTTACATTTCTAAAGTCTTCATCTGCTATATTAACCAAATCCTTCATGCATGGACCTTCCCCTGCATTATAAGCATTTTTTATCATACTTTTTTTGATAATATGATCTATCTTATCAATGACTTTATTTAATTTATTGGTTGCAATTTCTTCTGTTGAATTGACAAATATCATTTTATAACGATTACTTTCAAAGATATCTTTAACATCATCAGGTATCATTTCATCAGGAATAGCTAAGTCAGATAACTGTGATGGTGATAAAACAAGATTAACAGATTCAACATTTTCTATTTCATCAACCATTTGATTTAAATCATTATCTTTAATACCTTTATCTACTAAAATAACTTGCGAAGCAACTTAAAATCCAAATTCATCACTTAATTCACTATTAGCCACACAACTCTTTAAATCCTGTGGTAAATCTTTTGTTAGATTGTAATAACTTTTAACATGTGCATTTCCATAATAAGCTGGATAAGCAATAACTAATGCGACTAATAAAATAATTTTATAATGTTTAATAACAAAAATTTTTAATTACATTAAATGATGGAATAATTGGGTTTATGTTTTGTCTTAAAGACAAGTTTATCAAATACTAATAAAAATGCTGGGAAAATTGTAACTGTTGAAAGGACCCCAATAAAGACACCTTTAGCCATAACAATTCCAATATCTGAACCTAATGTAAGTTGCATTGTAACATAAAGCTAAAAATCCTGCAATCGTTGTAAGTGAACTTCCAGCAATAGAAAACAAGTGTATCTCCAATAGCAAGTGTCATTGCTTCATTATTTGTTTTAACTCTTGTTTTTGCTTGTTCATATTTATGATATAAGAAAATTGAAAAGTCTGTTGTAACTCCTAATTGTAAAACAGCAGCAATTGCCTTTGTAATATATGAAATTTGACCTAAGAAAATATTAGATCCCATATTATAAAGAATTGCTAGTCCGATGTTTCCTAATAATAGAAATGGAACAACATAACTATCTAACGATGCCATTAAAACAATTAAAACTAAAATAACAGCGACAATAACATAAGTAATAATTTCACTATCAGCAACAATACTTGTATCTAATGTAGATGCTGACATTCCTCCTATTTTAACGACCTCTTCACTTGTAATTTCTCTCATTTGAGTAATTGCATCGATCGCAATTGTACTATCTTTAAATGTTACCAACATGAGTTCGCTGTTTCCTTTTTTATACTGCTTTGTCACATCACTTGGTAACATTTCTTGAGGTATTGTTGTTCCTATTAAATCATTTGCGGAAATAACTTTAACAACACCATCTATTTTTTTATACTTCTCTTCTAAGTTTAAGACATCTTTAGAAGACATATTTTCTACAACACACATCGCAAAAGATCCCATATCAAAATCTTTAGCTAGTATATCTTGTCCTTTCATTGTATCAATGTCTTCTGGTAAATAAACAAGAATATCATAATTAATATCAGTATTGATATATCCAAATAAAGATGGAATACAAAGAATAACTGATGCAATCACGATAAGTATCTTGTGTTTAACAACAAATTTACCAATTGCTTCTCCTAGCTTTTTCATAGTTCTCCTCCTAAATGACCTTTGGTCATAAATGATACTAGCACTAAAATGACCATCGGTCAATATATAAATGACTAAAAGTCACTTTTTTAATTAATTCATTGACATTTTTAATTCTTCACCCTAAAATAAATGCTAAAGGGAGTGTTTTTATGGCAATTAAAGAGATAAAATCAAAAATAAATGATAATAAACAAGAAAAAGAACGTAAACTGCTTAATACTGCACTTCATTTATTTTCAGAAAAAGGAATTAAAAAAACTTCTATTCAAGATATTGTTAAAGATGCAGGTATTGCTAAAGGAACTTTTTATTTGTATTTTAAAGATAAATATGAACTTCAAGATGTTTTATTAGCTAAAACATCTCATGAATTATTTTCCAAAGCATGTAAGGAAGCTACTCAACAACAATTTGATCGTTTAGATGATAAGATTGTTTTTATTATAGATTCTATTATTAATGAATTAATTGTTAGACCTAACATTCTTAAGTTTATTCAAAAGAACTTATCTTTAGGACTATATAGTGAAAAATTAACTGATTTATTAGATAGTGAAGAATTAGGAATCAAGGAATTATTTGTAAATGAAGTAAAAGAAAAGGATATTCCTTTAGAATATCCTGAGATGACTTTATTTATGATTATTGAACTTGTAAGTTCTACAGTTTTTACTTCTATTGTTGAAAGTCATCCACTTCCAATAGAAGAATTTAAACCTCATTTATATAAAACAATACGCTTATTGATTAATGAATAAAAGGATGTCGTGACATCCTTTTATAACGTATCTAAAAATTGTTCATAATCTTTAAGAATTTTTTCTAATTCTTCATACGTATTTACTTTTGAAAGTTCATTTTTAACAGCAGACGAACTTTTTAAACCTTTGATATACCAAGGAGCATGTCCTCTCATTTGTGACATAGCAATTCTTTCAGGTTCAATCGTCATCAACCTTTTAGCATGTGTTAAACACCATGCTATTTTTTCTTTATAAGTTGGTTCAGGTATATCTGTTCCATGTTCTAAACTTTCTACAACTTGTTTAATAAGCCAAGGATTTCCAAGTGCTGCACGACCAATCATAATTGCATCACAGCCTGTTTCTTCAAGCATTCTTCTAGCATCTTCTACACTTCTAATATCACCATTTCCAATAACAGGAATACTAACTGCTTCTTTAACCGCTTTAATAATTGACCAATCAGCATGACCTTCATACATTTGTGAACGTGTTCTACCATGAACAGCAATGGCACTAGCTCCTGCTTTTTCAATTAATTTCGCTACTTCTACCGCATTAATATGCTCCTTATCAAAACCACTTCTAATTTTAACTGTTACAGGTTTACTTACATTTTTAACAATATTACTTACAATATCATAAATTAATTGAGGATTTTGAAGAAGTTTACTTCCAGCATTTGCTTTTAAAACCTTATTCACTGGACATCCACAATTAATATCAATAATATCACAATTAGAATGTTCATCAATAAACTTGGCAGCTTGTACCATACTTTCCACTTCTCCACCAAACAATTGAATACTAACAGGATGCTCTCCTTCATCTACTTGTAACATTTCTATTGTCTTTTGATTTCCATAACAGATTGCCTTATCACTGACCATTTCTGAATATACAAGTCCAGCTCCAAACTCTTTTACAATCTTACGAAATGCCATATTAGTAATTCCAGCCATTGGTGCCATAATGACAGGATTTTTAATTTCTATATCTCTAATTTTCAAATTTTATCTCCTCCTGTATATAATTTAAACATCTGTTCATAATATAAATAGATAACTTATATATTCCCTCTATTTTCCTCCCCTAAATAGATATAAGTTATCTAAATAAGAGTTGATTTCCTTGAAAATAAAGGCATTTGCCTTTATTTTTCTTTACAAGTTAACCCTGCTGATTTTTGGTTTTCTATTGTATCTTTTAAAGATATATAATCAATATCTTTATAACTACCATTTGTACTTACAAGCCCTGCTTCTACTAAATCCTTCATATAATCTTGACTATATTGAATATCTACTTCATAAATAATCTTATTTCCTTCAACCTTTAAAGAAGTTTTAACACCTTTTACGTTCTTATAAAATGTATTACTATTTTTTATATAATCTTTATAATAAGAAATTGGATAACTTTCTGATACATAATCTGTATAATCATAAATTACTTTCGTTTTTGTTTCTTTAACTTTATCATCACTAGATATAACTTCTACTTCTTCATCTGTAATCATATCTAATGTTCCTTTACAAATTGTTGTTTTAGTAAGATGACCTGTTAAATAGAAAACAATTGCACCTAATATAATAATGAGTATAAGTCCTATAATTAATTTCTTTTTCTTGTTTTCCATTTTTTCTCCTTTAAAAAAATCACATTTTTCAATGTGATTATAAACGATTTATTAAATTTTGCAATTCTTCTTCACTAAATTGATATTTTGTATTACAGAATTGACATGTAATTTCACAACCATGATCCTCATCAATCATACTTTGAAGTTCTTGTTTTCCAATAGTTGATAAAGCATTGATCATCTTTTCTCTTGAACAATCACAAGTAAAGAATAAATCTTGTCGATCTGTAATTTCAACATCATCAAAAATCATTTTTAAGATTTCTTCTGGTGTTTTTCCTTCATGAATCAATGAAGAAAGAGCAGGGAAATCTTTTATTTTTTCTTCAATATAAGAAATATCTTCTTCAGTAGCTGCTGGTAATAATTGAATAATAAAACCACCTGAAGATAAGATTTCATTTGTTTCATCAACTAAAACACCTACAGAAACAACTGACGGAGTTTGTTCACTTGCCATGAAATAATAAGAAAAATCATCACCAATTTCACCTGTTTGAAGTGGTACTGTTCCACAGAAGGGTTCTTTTAACCCCATATCTCTAATCACTTGTAACGTTCCTTGTGTTCCAACAGCCACACCTACTGCTAAATGTCCAGTATCATTATAAGTATAATGAACATGTGGATCACCTACAAAACCTTTAATATGTCCATCACCACGCGTAACAGCCATCATCGTACCAATTGGTCCTCCACCATTAATTGTGACAGTCATTTTTTCATTATTTTTATTCATTGCAGCCATCATAAGAGTAGCTGACATCATTCTTCCAAGAGCAGCAGATGCTGTTGGCCATAAATCATGTTCTTGTCTTGCTTTTTCTAATAAATTCGTTGTTTGGCAGGCAAACACACGACAATTTTTACTATTGACTAATCCTCTTACTAAATAATCTTTCATTTTTCTTTTCTATAAAAAGAACACGGAAGAAAATATCGGAATAATCATGCTTAAAGCGATTAAGATGATTACAATTCTCTTTGTTCGTGTACTCATATTTATCCCCTTTCTAAATGAAAAAAAGCGAAATTCGCTTTATTTCATTTCATCTAATAAATCATCTTGATCATCAATTGATGGTTTTTCTTCTTTAACTTCTTGAACAGGTTCTTCAGTTAAAGTTCCATCATGATGTTCTAACATTTTACCTGTATTGTATAAAGATTCAATATCTTCACCAGATAATGTTTCATGTTCAAGTAATGCTTCTGCAATACAAATAAGTTTTTCTTTATTTTGTTCAATAATATTTGTTGCTTCTTGATAACAAGCATCAATAATTTTTCGTACTTGAACATCAATTTCATAAGCAATTTGTCCTGAATGTGTATTACTTCTTTGTGTATAATCTCTACCTAAGAAAACTTGTCCATTTTCAGAATCATATTGAATAGGTCCAAGTTCAGACATACCTAATTCAGTAACCATCATTCTCGCAATTCGAGTTGCTTGTTCAATATCGTTGTGTGCTCCTGAACTTACATCTCCAAAGAAGACTTCTTCAGCCACACGTCCACCCATATATCCTGAAATAGTTGCTTTTAATTGACTCTTAGTTTGGAAATATGTTTCTTCTTTAGGTGTCATTAAGTTATAACCACCTGCTTGTCCACGAGGAACAATTGTAACTTTTTGTACTTTATTGGCATCTTCTAAAGTTAAACCTATTAAAGCATGTCCTGCTTCATGGTAAGCCACTAAGCGTCTTTCTCTTTCTGTATATTTACGTGATTTCTTAGCAGGTCCACCCATAACACGGTCCACCGCTTCATCAATATCAGCCATTGTAATTAAATCATGATTTTGTCTTACAGCAAGTAAGGCAGCTTCATTTAAAACGTTTGAAAGTTCAGCCCCAGAGAACCCTGGTGTACGTTGAGCGATGTTATCAAAATTAACATCTGGTGCAAAACGTTTATTTCTTGCATGAACTTTTAAGATTTGACTACGTGCACGTTTATCTGGATTAGCTACTTGGATTTGTCTATCGAAACGACCCGGTCTAAGTAAAGCTGGATCTAAGACATCTGCACGGTTTGTAGCTGCTAAAACGATAATTCCTTCATTTCCAGAGAAACCATCCATTTCAACTAATAATTGGTTAAGTGTTTGTTCACGTTCATCGTGTCCTCCACCCATACCAGTACCTCTTTGACGACCAACTGCATCAATTTCGTCAATGAAGATAATACATGGTGCTGTTTGTTTTGCTTTTTTGAACATGTCCCTTACACGTCCAGCCCCAACACCAACGAACATTTCTACGAATTCAGAACCTGAAATTGAGTAGAATGGAACGTTTGCTTCACCTGCTACTGCTCTAGCAAGTAATGTTTTCCCTGTACCTGGTGGACCTACAAGTAAAACACCACGTGGGATCTTAGCACCCATATCAGCAAATTTTTTTGGTGTTTTTAAGAAGTCAACTAATTCTCTAACTTCTTCTTTTTCTTCATCCATTCCAGCAACATCACTAAAATGTGTTTTAGAATTTTTTTCTAGTTTAGCTCTTGAATTACCAAATTCAAAGGCTTTATTATTACCACCAGCAGTATTTGACATCATCTTCAAGAAGAAGAACATTCCTCCAAATAAGATCAAGTATGGTAATAAGCTTACAATGAAGTTCAATAATTGATTTCTTTCAGCATCATTGACAACATTGATTTTTGTACCATTTTCATCTAACAAGCTAATTAAAGAATCTAATTCTGTTTCTGTTCTTGGAATAACAACAGAGAATTTAGTATCTTCTTTTTTACCATTGCTTGCTTTTTTAGAATATGTTCCACTCACGTCAATGACTAATGATTTAGGAACGATTTCTACATCTTTTACTTTTTCTTTTTGAACTATCTCTATAAACTTATCATATCTAATTTCTGACGATTCACTTTGATTAAAGAAAGGAATTGCCACAGAAATAACCATCAGTACAATAAGCCATGGTAGGATAGACTTCAACAATCCTTTTTTATTTCCCATAAAATCTCCTAACTATTTTTTATAACAATCTTCTTTTAAAATACCTATATAAGGTAATTGACGATAACGTTCATTAAAATCAAGACCATATCCTACAACAAAGGCATTAGGAATTTTAAATCCTGAATAATCAGCTTTCATATCAAAAACACGACCTTCTTCTTTATCTAATAAAGTCACGATTTTAACACTCTTAGCATGTCTTTTTTCTAACATTTCTTTAACGTTATATAAAGTCTTTCCAGTATCTAAAATATCTTCTACAATTAAAACATTCTTACCACGAATATCTTCTTTAATATCTTGTCTAACAACTAATGTTTTAGATTCAACACCACTATAACTACTTACTGACATAAAGTCGAACTTAACATCACTTTTTAAATGTTTAGCAAGTTCTGCCATAAATGGAACTGAACCTTTTAATAAACCAACTAATAAAATTTCTTGACCAGCATAATCTTGATCAATTTGTTTTGCTAATTCATCACATTTAGCCTTAATTTCTTCTTCTGTATATAATATTTCTTTTATATCCTTGTGCATACCTTACACCTCACTTACATGTGTCATATTTTATCACAAAAACATTTGGTTTTGTATATAAATACTTGATATTTTTGGCGATATGTGGGATCAAAATGATCTCACCATGGCAATTTTCAACGATTGGCCATATTTTACGCTCATCTCTAGGAATTTTACGATCTATAAATAGCCTAGAGACCTTTTTTGTTCCTCCAGATGTTTTGATTGTATCACCATTTTTAAAACATCTTATAACTATTGGAAAGTCTTCTTTTGAAAGAAAAACACCATCGTGAAGATGTCCTTGATCTGTTAAAAAATAATGTAATTGTTGATCTTTATAAAAAGATTCATACTTTACATAATAAGTATCGTCAATTTCTTTTTTTCTAACGGCTATATTATTATACTTTTTTATGAACACAAAATTAACAGGTAATGATATTTCAATATTTGGTTTTTGTGAATGGATTTGTTTAATAATTTCTTGTACTAAGTTTTCTGTTATAAGTGGTGGATAAATCTCATTTTTTTAACATATAATAAATGATTTGATCTAATGATTCTGTTGGTAACTTATCTAAATACAAGAAATGATTTTGATCATATTCTTGATAAATTTGTTGGAGTTTTGCTTGTTGTTTTTTGTATTGTTGATTATGCTTACTTGCCTTTTCTAATAATTCTTGTTCATTATATTTTTTAAGATCGATATGTCTTACATGATTACGTGTATAACGTGTATCATAGTTTGTATAGTCTTCATGATATTCGAGATGATTTTTAGTACAATAATCTATAAGTTGTTGTTTTTTTAACTTTAATAAGGGTCTTACAACATGCATATTTTTAACATAAGATTGTTCTTTTATACCCAAATATCCCTTTGTATTATGTCTTTGTAATTGCATCACGATTGTTTCTAAATGATCATTTAAATGATGCCCTAAAATAATCGTATCAATCCCATTTAAATCACCTATTTCTTTATAAAAAGCATATCTTTTTTCTCTTGCTAACATTTCAAAATTACCTTTTTGATATTCTTTTTTATCTCCTTGTCTTACATAAAAAGGAAGATGATGATTTTGACAATAACTACGTACGAGATTTTCATCAAGATCACTATCTTCTCTAAAATGATAATTATAATGTACAACAATGACATTGTATGCTTTTTTAACTAACATATCTAATAAAGCCATCGAATCGACGCCACCTGATACTCCTACAAGATATTTTCTATTTTTATCTAATAAACTTTCATCTAACATAATCTCACCGCTTGTATTATAGCATATCTCTAATTTCTATTGACCACTTTAATAACAATAATACTCATATCATCTAGATCTTTCTTTTGAAAAGATTTTTGAAAAAGAAAGGAAACAATTTCATAAACTGACATCTTTTCAATTTCTTCTTGATATTTTTTTAATAAATCAAAGAAATGTTCTCCTACTCCATCACTTGTAAGAATCAATATATCATTTTCTTTGATTTTCATATCATAAGAAACCATCTTCATTGTAGAAGCCATTCCTACTGGTAAAGAATGTGAATGTAAAACATCTATTTGATGATTTCTTATTAAATAACTTTCATAAGCTCCATATTTAATTACTTTTAATCTTGAATTCATTAAATTAAAATCAAATAAATCTAATGTCGTATACATATCTCCTTGATTCTTTATCTTTAATAACGTATTTAAAGTATTCAATGTATCTCTTAATTGAATGCCATTTTTAAGCAATTGACTTAAAACATCCAATGTTAACTTACTTTCCTTATAAGCAATATAACCTTGTCCCATACCATCAGATAAAGCCACATAATGATGTTCATCTAAACCAAAAGTAAGAATACTATCTCCACATTGTTGATCTAAAGCATACTGTTTTTTACGCAAGTTGTAATGTATATTTAAGTTCATGTTTTAATAAAATTGAAGTGTAACCTATTTGAAGATGTTGCTTTTTAATAGAGACAAGATCTAATGATTCATTTAAATAATTTTCTAAAATAGGAATAAGTTCTTCTGTTACAGTTTTTTCATCTATATCTTCTATTCCTATTTCTAACATATAATTTTCATAATCTTTTTTTATTTTCTTTAAATAATACACTTCAAAATGATACGCTTTTAAATGTTCTAAGATTTTCTTTTCATTATCTTGTTCATCTATCTTTTTAGAAAAATTTTGAAAAACATGACCCATGATTGAAAACTCTTGAAATAAATCTTTTTTTAAATGATCATGTGCATGATTAACTTTTAACATCTTAAAATAACCTTTTTGATGATTCTTTAAACTCTTTAAATAATCATCCGGCTTTAAACAATGTTGATAAATATAATTATAATCATCTACCTCTAAATCTTTTTGAATTCCCTTAGAAATCAACTTACCTAAACGACTCATTCCTTCTTGACTATAAAAATCAATATTTTTTAGAAGAACAATTGATGACACACATCCTCATAAACATATCCCACATATTCAGATAAATGGGTTTCTTGATTTTCTTCTTTAAAAACTTCTGTGAGTTGATGAAATAAAGATGACAAAAGCATCTGCTTTACTTTTAAGTTGTTCATTGATAACTTATTTCTATAAATTCTGGATTGATCTTTATTTTTTTCATTTTTAAATTGTGGAGAAATCATAAATAAAAAATTCTGGAACAAGATCACAAAAGCATAATAGAAGTAATTGTAATTAATAAAAAATGGTAGTGTAATATGTGATAATAAGAAAATAGATATGAATAGATATTTGTTTTTAGGTTGCATCATAAAAAAGAAACTCATTGGTAATATTAAGGATAAGACATCATCTTTTAATGATGGATCTATCAGCATTAAAAGAATAGAAAGATATAAAATAATAGGCATGACTTTTCAATTGATAGATAATAAATAGAAATCAATAAGAAATATCTTAAAAAAATCATTGTATATGTTGTATTAAAAGGAATAAAGCTAATAAATAATGTACATACCACAACAATTAATGCTTGTAATCTTTTTATATTTAAAACATTTTTATTTTGATGAATAATTAAAGGAATAATTTCTTGATCAAGATAACAATTAAACAACGTTAACATGACAAGAACTGTTGTTTGTAAGATGTTGTAATGATTCGCATAAAAAAATGGAATCAAAATTGCTGTTATAATAAAAGAAATATACTTTGTTTTTAATAGATGTGTAAAGTTAAGAAGATAAATGGTCAGTAATAATGTAATGATGACAACAATTGTAAATGTATCTTGATTAATAATCGATATTCCTATAATCGCTGTTAAAAAGCATGTAAGATACAGATATCCACTATAAAACGATACAATAAATAAAGGTAATAAAAAAGGTAAGGCTGTTTCTTGTATTTTAGCATAGCTTAAAATAATGGTACTAAAAAATATAATGATTGGTAAAATATAATGCACGTGTTTTTGTTTATTGACGATAACTAAATCCATTTTATTTCCACCTCGTAATCATTATATAGAGTTTATTTTAAATATTTTGTCACTAAAAAAATGACATCTTTAAATTGGTGCCTTTTATTTTGAATTATCCATTTAACTCATTTTGATAAAATCTATTTATTTAACATTTTACGATAAAGTACATCTTGGTAAAACCAAGATTTATGGATTTTATCGAATCCATTTCTTTCTAATAGTTTAATTGATTTTATATTATCTTCATATACATGACATAAACATATTTTAAAAGAATATGTTTCATGCATTGCCTTAAATACACTCTTTAATGCTTCACTTGCATATCCTTTAGACCAGTAAACACTATCTAAAGTATATCCTAAAGTAAAAGTTGTATGCCCATCTATTTCAATAAAAATATCTCCAATAAGCTGATTGTTTTCTTTTAAATAAAGACCAAATTGGTAGTTACCAATTTGTCCATGAAATGGATGCTTTTGACAATATTCAATACGGTTAATAGCCTTATTTAAAGGATATTCATCCCATGATTGATACATTGCAACTTCTTCTTTATCACGATATTCACTAAAACGTTTGGCATCATCTAATGTAAGTGGCTTGATTATGAGTCTTTCTGTTTCTATATTCATATTATTTTAAATTATAATAGATAAATAACATTCTATCTTTTCCATTAATGTCTTTAATAATTTCAAAAGGGTAATCTCCAAAGAATTCTTTGATTGCTGTTTCCATCAATTCTCTTTGATCAAATCCCATTTCAAAAGCTAATAAAGCTCGATCATTTAATAAAGGTTTTACTTCTTTAAAAATCTTACGATAGAAATAAAGACCATCATTTCCTCCAAATAATGCTACATGAGGTTCATTGTCTTTAACCATTGCTTCAATATCTTGATCATTAGGAATATAAGGTGGATTAGAAACAAAGATATCTACTTTTTCATGTGTATCTAATAAAGGTTGTAACATATCTCCATTTCTAAATTCAACATTCGCCCCTAATGTTTTCGCATTATCTTGAGCAACAACTAAAGCTTCTTTAGAAATATCTGTCGCAATGACTTTTAAACGTGGTTCTTCTAAAGCAAGAGTAATCGCAATAGCACCACTTCCTGTCCCTACATCACATAAATGAATTTCTTTATAATCATTAAAGTAATCATCAATACGATATAAGATGTTTTCTACCAATTCTTCTGTTTCATAACGAGGAATCAATACATCTTCATTCACTTTAAAGTCTCTACCAAAGAAACTTTCACACCCTTTAATATATTGAATAGGTTTTCCTTGATAATATTCTTCCATTCCAGCAAGAAAAGCTTTTTCTAATTCAGGTTCCATTTCTTCATTCATCATTAAATAAAGCTCATGTGGTTCTTTTTTAGCAAGATGATAAAATAAGACTTTTGCGACATTGACATCTTTATGTTCATCATCCAATTTACTTTCGGCTTCTTTAATTAATTCTCTAACTGTTTTCATTATTTTTGTCCTTCTAATTTAAGACGTTGATCTTCATTGATTAATGCTGTAATGATATCATCTAATTTACCTTCAATAATACGATCTAATTGTTGAATTGTAAGTCCAATACGATGATCTGTTACACGGTTTTGAGGATAGTTATAAGTTCTGATCTTTTCAGCACGATCTCCTGTACCAACTTTCGATTTTCTTTCACTATCAATTGCTTCTGTTTGTTGAGATTGGAAGTAATCATAAACACGTGCTACTAAAGCTTTCATTGCTTTATCACGGTTATCATGTTGAGAACGTCCATCTTGGCTTGTTGCCACAATTCCTGTTGGTAAGTGAGTAATACGAACAGCTGAATCTGTTTTATTGATATGTTGTCCTCCGGCACCACTTGCACGATAAGTATCAATTCTTAAATCACTTTTATTAATTTGTACATCAACTTCTTCCATTTCTGGCATAACTAATACTGTTGCAGTTGAAGTATGCACACGTCCTTGTGTTTCAGTCTTAGGAACACGTTGAACACGGTGTGATCCAGATTCATATTTTAATTTACCATAAACACCATCACCAATCACATTGAATGAAATAAGTGAGAAACCACCAGCTTCAGATTCTTCAGCTTCCATAACTTCTACTTTCCATCCTTGGCTTTCAGCATATTTTACATACATTCTATATAAATCACCTGCAAAGATATTTCCTTCATCTCCACCAGCAGCTCCACGGATTTCCATGATAACGTTTTTATTATCATTTGGATCTTTAGGAATTAATTCTAATTCTAATTTTTTAATAATATCTGGCATTCTTTCTTCTAATTCATCTAATTCCATTTTTGCCATTTCTTTAATTTCAGGATCATTTTCCTTCATTAATTCTTTAGCACCATCAATACCATCTTTTACTTCTTTATATTCTTGAAACAAATCATAAGCAGCTTGTAAAGAAGCTTGTTCTTTTGTAACATCTGTCATTTTTTTAATATCAGTACCAATTATCTGGATCCATCAACATATGACCTAATTCTTCATATCTATTTTCCATAGATACTAATCTATCTAACATACTTTCATTCATAGCTTTTACCTCCATTAATTTTTTATACTCATAGCACAATAATAATACATGAAATACACGATTTAAACAAGAAAAAATGGGCGTTAATGCCCATTTGGAACTTGATCTAATAATTCTTTTTCTTTAACTAAATCAGCATATAATAAGTCCCCTTGTAAAATAATCAAGAAAATAAGGGCACCCCAAATTGCACGATCTTTAAAATAAGCACATAAAACAGTTGAAAAAATTTGCTCCAGCTACAAAACATAAAATCATACATAAATGTCTTAAAGAACGATTTAAATATTTCTTTTCATGTCTTTTTCTTAACCAACGAACAAAGAAACTTCCTGTTTGTCTAATATGATTTGTGACAAAAGTTGTTGCCATCCCAACCTTTTCTGCTTGTCTAAAAGTATTAAACTGCATAGCACAGATAAAGTTAATCGTTACTTGAAAGACTTGATCTGGAACACTACTTGGTAACAATCCAAGAATAATAACCGTAATAATTTCAATACCAATTAAAATAGTATCCCATCTTAATTTTCTATATTTCTTTATTTTTAAAGCTAAATATTCAGAAACCATGGTTCCAATAAAATAAGAACTAATAGGAATCAATAAATAAGCTGCTCTCGACCAATCCATGTTTCCTAAAGCCATTCCAAATAAAACAATATTAGCCGTTTGGGCATTACAGAAAACACCACCTTTGACTGAAAAAGTATAAGCACCAAAGAATCCACCTACAGTAATCAATAATAAAAAACAACGCCAACGTTCACACTCTAGAAAGCCTTCTTCTTCTTGTTCAAAGCTCTTCCTCTACCTCTTCTAATTCATTTTCTAATTGTTCAACATTCTGTTCTACTTCGTCATAATCTTTCATATTTCTCACCGCGAATATTATAATCCTATGATAAATTGTTATCAAGATGGAATTCTATTAAAAAAGACACATTTTCATGTGCCTTAATCATAATTTTCATACTTTGTATCACTCATCAAATATTCATATTCCGATTCATGTTCTTCATCTCTACCAGCAGTATATTCATAACTAAAAATAATGACTTTATTTTTATCTACAAACGTTCCATAAACAAGTCCACCAGCTTTTTTATTATTTTTGTTTTTAAATTCATATCTATAGCCTGGTTTATCCGTATTATCTGATTGATAACTTCTCTTTTTGATGTTTTCTTCTGTATTATAATTTTGGTATATTTCATCTTTTAAAAATGTATAAGCTTCTTTTCTTGTAGACATAGTTTCAACATCTATGGCTTTTAATGTAATTCTATTTTTTTATCTAATTGATAGCAATGATAATATTCATTTGATTCATTACTTTGTTTATATTTTAAAGGAAACTTATATGGGATTTCGTCTATTTCATAATGATT
>ENA-OQET01000407-OQET01000407.1-human-gut-metagenome-genome-assembly--contig:-NODE-407-length-22944-cov-4.561204_pt1 | contig 22944 bp, 17 predicted proteins | sample MGYA00242800_ERZ504645 | MGnify/ENA primary metagenome ERZ504645 (study PRJEB26092, sample SAMD00036308) | human gut metagenome | host: Homo sapiens | study: EMG produced TPA metagenomics assembly of... | reverse complement strand
AAATCAAGTCAGCAACTGCATAGCCTTAGTGTATACGATATTCAATTTTTAAAACAGCCACCGAAAGATGGCTTGTTTGTGATGCGATTAAGGTAATGGATACCCTCTACTTCTCATTTTCAATCTTCTGTATCCTCCCTGGTAATATTATTCACCCACTGATATTTTTTATAGTGTCTGTATACGGCAGGAAGCTTAATCATTTCATCCAGATTCAGCAGGAAATAAACGACCATGACCGTTGTTCCGATCGTAATCGCCGCATAAAAGAGATTCAGGACAAAAGAAATCTGTGTGGCAAGCGAAACTGCAGACAGTGAATTCTGGTCCAGCGTACCAACCATTAACGCATCGGACGCACTTACCAGTGCATTCATCAGGTTCTGTACAACCATCGGGATCAGCAGTGCAAGAAGTTTCCGGTAGAATTCTGGATCTTTTTCTTGATTTCCCTCTGATTTTTCATTTCTTTTTCCTTTTTTCTGTTTTATTCCATACACGTATATGTTATAATCATATTATCTTAGGTTTTGCGTTTTTTCTACGACAATATTTCTTATTTTTTATAATAATTGTACTTTTTCACGGAGGTTTTTATGATGAATGACCCAATTACAAAAGTCATGCAGGACGCATCCGAAATCGTCCGCTACGATGAAGTCGGCATTCCGCTTTATATCCGGGAAGGACTGCTTTCTTCCTATCCGGATCACCGGGCGCTCTGCCACTGGCATGAGGATATCGAATGGGTACAGATCCGCTCCGGTCAGATGAACTACTATATCAATGGAAAAAGAGTCCTTTTAAACGCCGGGGAGGCGATTATCGTCAATTCCCGCCAGATGCACTACGGATATTCCGAAAACGGCCAGGAATGTGACTTTATCTGTATCCTGTGCCATCCGAAAATCCTCACCGCGAACAGCGTTCTGTACCAGTCTTATATTACGCCGGTGCTTTCGAATCCGGCTCTGGAATATCTTCATCTGAAGCCGGAAAATCCGGAAGATACTGAAGCGCTGCAGACCCTCCCGGAAATTCTCCGGCTGAAGAAGGAACAGCCGACCGCCTACGAAATCGAGGCTGCTGCTCTGCTTTCCCTTTTGTGGTGCCGTCTTTTGCGCACGCATCCGATGATGCCGGACGGCAACACCGCCGTCTCACAGGATCCAGATCTTCTGATCCAGCGCGATATGGTTTCCTATATTTACAGCCACTACAGTGAATCCATCAATCTGGAAGAGATCGCCGCCGCCGGAAAAGTCTGCCGCAATAAATGCTGTCAGATTTTCCGCCGCTATCTTTGCCAGAGCCCGATTGATTTTCTGAATCATTACCGTCTGGAAGTGAGCTGTCATCTGCTAAACACAACCAAAATGTCCATCGCAGAAATCTGTACCGCATGCGGTTTCAATCATCAGAGCTATTATTCCAAAATCTTTCTGCGTACTTACCATTGTACGCCGAGAGATTTCCGGAAACGTGCAGAAGTCCTGCCAACATAACCGGATTTTTTCTGTACACGTTTTTTTGTTAAAAAAAGGAAGAATTTTGCTAGACATTTTTCCGATCCCTGTTATAATAAAATTACAAAGGTGTTGCGCTAAACCTAACCAAAACACTATATTTTCCATTTATTTTACAAGGAGGATGACATGGTAAAAAAATTTGTCTACGGAACCCCATTTGAAACCGAAGCTGTTGTAAAAGAGATCCCCTCTTCCGAAGGAAACCCTGATTACGGTACCTTCTCCACCGAGAACGGCTTCTCCTTCACTACAAAGCTTGCTGACGAGGACATGGTATTCGGACTTGGCGAAGCCAACCGCGGCATCAACAAACGCGGCTTTCTTTACATCAGTGACTGCGCCGATGATCCAAATCACGTAGAGAGCAAAACCTCTCTGTATGCAGCACACAACTTCATCATCATCTCCGGCAAGACACACGTAGGATTCTTCTTCGATTATCCGGGCACCCTGCGTTTCGATATCGGCTACACGACTTCCGATACAATGACCGTTTCCTGCGAAAACGCAGACCTCTACGTTTACATGATCACCGGTGATTCCGATCTTGATATCGTAAAACAGTTCCGCGGCATCATCGGACGCAGCTACATTGCTCCGAAGTTTGCTTTCGGTTACGGTCAGAGCCGCTGGGGCTACAAAACAGAGGATGATTTCCGCACGGTAGTGAAAAAATACCGCGAAAACCATGTACCGCTCGATATGGTTTACATGGATATCGACTACATGCAGGATTACAAGGACTTCACCGTAAATGAAGAACGTTTCCCGGATTTCGAGGGCTTTGTACAGGATATGAAAAAAGAAAAGATCCATCTCGTTCCGATCATCGATGCCGGTGTGAAAGTCGAAAAGGATTATGACATTTACGAAGAGGGCTGTGAAAAAGGCTACTTCTGCCGCCGTGAGGATGGATCCTACTTCGAAGCTACTGTATGGCCGGGCTGGACTCATTTCCCGGATGTCTTAAATGCAGATGCCAGAAAATGGTTTGGCGACAAATACGATGTTCTCGTTTCCAAAGGAATCGATGCCTTTTGGAATGACATGAACGAGCCATCCATCTTCTATTCTCAGGAAGGCCTTGCTGATTTCAAAGAGACTGCAAAGAAATACGTGGAAGGTGACCCGGAAGTTCCGCACTACATGGTAGGTGGAAAGCTTCAGGCACTGGCAAACAACCATGAGGACTATAAACGCTTTTATCACAACGTAAACGGCGAACAGATCCGCCACGACAAGGTACACAATCTGTTTGGCTACAACATGACCCGTTCTGCAGGCGAAGCTTTTGAACGAATTTCCCCGGATAAGCGAATCCTGATGTTCTCCCGTTCTTCCTACATCGGCATGCACCGTTACGGCGGAATCTGGACCGGAGACAACTGCTCGTGGTGGTCACACATCCTGCTGAACCTGAAGATGATGCCGTCCCTCAATATGTGCGGTTTCCTTTATACCGGAGCCGACCTCGGTGGATTCGGTGCAAATACCACAAGAGACCTGCTGCTCCGCTGGCTGGCACTTGGTGTTTTCACTCCTCTGATGAGAAACCATGCTGCACTCGGAACACGTGAGCAGGAACCTTACCAGTTTGAGCATATCGAGGACTTCCGCAACGTCATCGGCGTCCGCTACCGCCTCGTTCCGTATCTGTACAGCGAGTACATGAAGGCTGCTTTAAACGATGATATGTACTTCAAACCGCTTGCCTTCGTTTACCCGGATGACAAGCTGGCAAGAAATACAGAAGATCAGTTGATGATCGGTAATGAGATCATGATCGCACCGGTTTACACCCAGAATGCCATTGGCCGTTACGTATATCTGCCGGAAGAAATGATGTTTGTAAAATTCCTCGGCAATGGAAACATGTTCCAGGAGATTCTTCCGAAAGGTATCCACTACGTAGAGGTTGCCCTGAATGAGGTTCCTCTCTTCATCCGCAAAGGCTGCGCAATCCCGGTTGCCGATTTTGCAGAATCCGTACCGGATATCAAAGAGGAAAGCATCCGCATGGTCGGATACGAAGGCGCTTCCTACGAGCGTTATACCGATGACGGAGTTTCCCGTATCTGATTTTAAACACAATTTTTGAATCATCTCTCCCCTTTACAGGAGTTTTTCGGAATCCAAAGCTTCCGGGAACTCCTGTAATTTTTTTCAACCGTCTCCCGAGCGTTCCTTTTGTCCAATCGTTCTCCCGACAAAAAGCGGGAATCTCCTGCATCTTCTCTCGGAGTTCCCGTCTTTGCTATTCTCTCTTCTCTTTATTCTGTCTTCGGAAGCCGTACTTCTACAACAGCTCCGTAATTTTCATCCATATTAGAACACGTAATGCTTGCCCGTTCACCGTACATCAGTGCCAGACGGCGTTTGATATTGGAAATGCCGACATGGTGACGGCCATGATAGATGATCGGGGTATCATGTTCGATCGCATCCAACGCTTCTTTTCGGAATCCGTTTCCGGTATCGGAAATGCAGATGTAGAGGTACTCGCCGTCTTCATACGTTTCATTTGTCAGATACAGGGAAATTTCGCTCTTCCGGTCCAGGGATACACCGTGTACCACGGAGTTTTCCACCAGTGTCTGCAGCAGAAGAGACGGAACCTTCCATTCTCCAATATCACCGTCCATCGTCGCTTCAAAGGAAAAGGCTTCTTCCCCGTACCGTAGCTTCTGGATGCGGATATATGCCTCAATGTGTTCCAGCTCTTCCTCCACATTCCGCTGTTTCTTGGAATCCTGAAAAATATAGCGCATATAATCTGACAGTACTGTTGTGATTTCCACAATTTCTCCCTCATGGTTCTTATCTGCAATGCCATGAATCAGACTCAGGCAGTTCAGAAAAAAATGCGGCTTGATCTGTTCCTGCGTGTATTCCAGCTCTGCTTTCTGTTCGGCAAGCTCTTTCTCGTAGATCGCAATTTTTAATCCCTGTATTTTCCGCAACAATTCCTTAAACTTACCACTCACAGACTCCAGCTCTAACAAATTGTTGTTGCCATCCTCATTCAGACTCTGCTCTTTTTCCAGATCCTCCAGTTTTTGTCCGAATTTTTCCAGCGGTACCAGAATCCGGTGGTAATATGCTGTAATTTCCAATGCGCAGACAATCAGAAGAACCGCGATCAGGACGACAAATGCAATCTGCATAATCAGTACATTCTCAAGAATACCTCCTCCCGGCAGAACCATAAGATTGATTTTTCCGACCGTGCCAAGCTGGTAGGAATAGACCGTCGCATTTTTCTTCTTTCCCGCTTTGGAAAAATCGATAATCTCATTCTTATATTTTTCCGATGTGTCTGCCTGCGTCATCACGCGTCCTCTGGCATCTACCATAAACGGAATGACATCATACTCCTCTGTTTTGGCGCGGATGGTCCGGAAAATCAGATTCAGATTGATGACGCAGCCGATGACTTTTTTGTTTTTCGCATACCAGCCGACAATATAGTCGTCATCGCCAAATGTAATCACGGTCCATTGTGTGCTGATCGAATCCCTGGATGTCATAATCTGCAGATATGACATCAGCATCTGATTCAGTGTTGTCATTCCCTTACTCTCGGTAAACATAGTTCCGCTGTCCGTAATCAGAACATTGGCTTTCTGACCGTAGACAAAGAAGGTCTGTACCTCATGATAACGGATTTTCAGTACACGGTTTCGCTCTCGCAGCGTCTGCTCCATTTCATAATACTGAGCATCGGTCGATGTTATCTGATCCGGGATTTCTTTGATATTGCTGTCAGAATCCAGCAGATAGATCAGTTCACTGTTGATCTGCGACATATCACGGTTGATCTGATCGACATAGAGCTTTGCCGTATCGGCAATGTATTTATCTGCCAGCTTGCGGTTTTCCCAAATGCCCCAGAGCAGGCAGACAACAAGCCCCATCAAAACCAGAAAAACCGGAGTTCCAAGCCGCAGTGACGTATCCTTCATACTGCGTATTCGAACGCTATGCAGCATCCTTCGTTTTCCTTTCTGCCAGAGATTCATAAGCGCATCCACCCCTCCTTTTTTCTGTCTGCAGAGCGACTGCCGGACGCCGCACCTTACCGCGCAGCTCCGGCAGTCATTTTACACTCACGGAATATATTTGCAGCTATGTTCTTTGTAACACAGCCCATTATATCACATTTTTTCGCTTTGTGCATGCAAAGTCCGTGTTTCACATGGTGAGAACAGGATTCTTTGTTGCCGTTCGCCTGCTACCGGTGAGCGGTAACATTCTCTTATTCAGAGAAAATGTTCAGCAGCTTTTCTGCATCCGCTCCTTCTTTTACGAATACCGGAATAGTATCCAGCGGTGCAGCAACCGTTACGTTCTGTCCTCCCTCATACTTTTCTCCGGTCCATGCGTTAAACCATGCTGTTCCATCCGGGAGATAAACCTCGCGCTCCGTTACGTGATCCTCCATCACAGGTGCAACATAGAGATCCGGTCCGAACAGATAAGCGTCCTCCACATTCCAGCTTTCCTGATCGGCCGGAAAATCATAGAAAACAGGCCGCATTACCGGAGTTCCGTCCTCATGTGCTTTCTTCATCTGTGCCCGGATATAATCCCTCAGGCGCTCACGCAGAAAAATGTATTTTTTTGAAATTTCATATGCCTTATCGCCAAAGCTCCAGATCTCATTATCACTGCCGGAGCCGATCTGCTCTGCGCCGTAGCCCTCCTGTGGATTGCGGTTTCCATGCAGACGCATGACAGGACAGAAGCATCCGTACTCAAACCAGCGGATGTACAGACGATGGAAATCCGGGTCGTCGGTTCTGGCACCGTGGAAACCGCCAATATCGGTGGTCCACCACGGAATACCGGCAATCGCCATGTTAAGCCCTGCCTGTACCTGGCGCTGGAAGCACTCAAAGGAGCTTACAATATCGCCCGACCAGACAAGCGCACCGTATTTTGCACTGCCCGCCCAGGCGGAACGGATCAGGCTGATCGGCATCGCATCGCCCTCTGCTGTCATGCCGTCGTAGAACGCTTTCAGATAGTATTTCGGGTAAATATTTCCGACTTCCTGTACACTTCCGAGCTGATAGCGGTAGTTCTTGAAATCGTAAACGCTGTATTCCGGCTCTGCCACATCCAGCCAGAAGAGTTTTGCACCCTGATCGTAATAATTTTTCTTGATTTTTTCCCAGACATATGTTCTTGCATCCGGGTTGGTTGCATCGAAGAAGACTTCATTTCCACCACAGAGCATCGTCAGCGGTACACCGTGCTCCGTGCGAACCAGATAGCCTTTCTCTTTCATCTCCTCGAAGTTTTCGGAATAAATGTCAACGGTCGGCCATACCGACACAACAACCTGAATTCCCATCTCCTTTAATTCGCGGCACATGCCCGGCACATCCGGCCAGTATTTCGGATCAAATTTGAACTCGCCCTGCTTCGTCCAGTGGAAGAAATCGACGACAATCACATCAAGCGGTACGCCAAGCTCTTTGTATTTTCTTGCTACAGACAGAAGCTGTTCCTGATTCCAGTAGCGGAGCTTACACTGCCAGAAGCCCATGCCATATTCCGGCATCATCGGCGGTTTTCCGGTCAGCGTCATATAATTCTCCTCGATCTCGGCAGGCGTATCACCTGCAATCACAAGATAATCGATTTCTTTCCCGGATTCCGTTACCCATTCCGTTCCATTATTCGCAAACATCACCTGTCCGACGCCCGGATTGTTCCATAAGAAGCCGTAGCCGATACTGGAAAGATAGAACGGAACACTAACCTGTGAGTTTCTCTGTGCCAGCTCCAGCATACAGCCCTTCAGATCCAGCTCATGCTGCTGATACTGTCCCATTCCGAAGATTTTCTCGCCTTTTCTTGCCACAAACCGCGTTACAATACGGAAATTATCCCCGACGCCGTTGCTGTACTCGCGTCCCATGATGTTGAGCGGCATGCTTTCCTCATCGCGCAGACGGCGGAAATGCTCCTTTAACAGAACTCTTCCATCCTCATGATAGAACGTAATGACGCTGCCGGAATCGATCACTGCATGAAGCTTTCCGTTTGTGATTTTTCCGTAGGAAGTATCCGTTCCCTCGTACATATTGGCAAAGGCTCCGCCTTTTGCTGATGGATCCTCAAAGATTTCAACCTCTCCCGCATGCGCGTCCTTTGCTTCCAGCGCCCAGTCGCGGCCGGTAAAGCTTCGATTTTTTGTCGCGCGCACACGCAGTGCATCTTTCCCCCACGCTTCGATGCAGACGGTCTCGCCATCGTAAGAATAAATTAACTTACCCTCTTTTTCCAAAAACATGTAAAAATCCTCCTTTTGTCAAAAACGGCAGGTCATTTCTGGCCTGCCGTTTCTCCTGCTGTTTTGCACTTCAGACATTGACCCGCCGGATCAACGCCTGCTTCTTACAGGTAATATTTTTTCTGTTTATTTTGCCAGATTTTCTTTGTATGCATTGTAAGCATCTGTCTGAATCTGAAGGAACTCGTCAATGCCCATAGCTTTCAGCTGATCGATGTAGGAATCCCACTCATCATCGATGCCGCCGTCTACTACCCAGTGCGCATACTGTGCTTCTACATATTTATAGATATCGGTTCCGATTGCCGTGATTCTGGAAAGGTCTTCGTCGGTATACTGAACCTCGGGAATCCACAGTTTTTCTCAGTATCAACGTATTTCTCATTAATTGCATCATCGGCCAGTTTGACACCGTCGCCCTGATCCTCCGGAAGAGAAACTTTGTCATAGAAATCCTCGTTCATGTATTTCGGACCGAAATCACGTAAGGAGTTGGACCATGCAGAGGTATCCAGAGAAGATCCATCGCTTGGTACATCTACATTGTAGGTTCCGTCGCCATTGTCTGTGATCTGGCTTCCAACGGAACCATAGAAGGTCTGTAACGATGCAAGATCGGTGTAAAATTCATCTGCCCACTTCAGCAGGGTGTCAGGATCTTTACAGTCTTTGGAGATCATGAACTCACGGTCGGAGATATCAAGGTAATTGGTTGCTGCTTCTACGTAGTGGTTTCCATCGTAGCCTTCTACTGCCTCAAGAGTCTTAAACTGATTTACGTTCGGACCAACCTGAGCGTCTGCAGTCCATCCAAAGATAAGACCTACCTGAGAACCGCCATCAGCCTGCTGTTTTGCTGTCTGCATGGAGCCATCCTGTGTGAAGTACTCTGGGTCAACAACGCCCTCTTCCCATAACTGACGCATCCATTTTACTGCTTCTTTGTAATTTTCTTCCATCGGCATGAAGACCGGTTTTCCTTCGCCATTCAGTCCCATGTAGTTTCCGTCACGGCTTACCATGGTTCCGAACGGGGAAAGGATGTGGCGCAGATCACCGCTTAACAGTCCGCTGCCTGCTGCATTTGTGATACCGATCTCATTGGTTGGATCGCCATCGCCGTCAGCATCTTCTGTCGCAAATTTAACAAGAACCTCTTCCAGTTCTTTATAGGTCTTCGGAGTTTCCAGTCCTAAGTTATCCAGCCATTCCTGGTTGATGCACATAACATCGCCGCAAACCTTCGGACGAAGCGGAAGCTTCTTCGGTAAGCTGTAGATTCTTCCGTCACGGCTGGTGCAGACTGCTTTCAGTTCCGGATCAGCCTCAAAGGCTGCTTTCAGGTTTGGCATATCTTTTTCGATCAGATCTGTCAGATCCAGGAATGCCGATTTGTTCTGTGCCATATCTGCCTGTGTTAAGCAGATAGATCCAAGGAATGCATCCGGGAGGTCTCCGGAAGCCAGCAGCAGAGATTTCTGCTCGGACCAGTCACTGTTGTAATAAACCTGCCAGTCGATGTTGATATTCATCTTGTCCTCGATTTCCTTCATGACTCCTTCCTTCAGGAAATCGGTCGGCCAGGTATCGGTCCATCTTACTGTTGCAATTTTGTAGGTTGGGCGGTCACTGGTATCTGTCGTGTCACTGGCAGAAGATTCTGTCTTTGCAGAACTTGCTGCAGTGCTTCCACTCGTACTTTCCGTTCCTCCATTACTTCCACATCCTGCAAGCAGTCCGGCTGCCATTGCGGCCGAAAGAGCAACGCTCCAGGCCATTTTTGTTTTCTTTCGCATCATCATCTCTCCTTTATGATTTTTTATTTGCAATACTTCTCTCCTGTCCGCAGGATCAGCCTTTTAGTGATCCGAGCATAACACCCTGATTGAAGTATTTCTGCACTAACGGGTACATACACATGATCGGCGCGGAGGAAACCACGATGATCGCGTATTTGATGAGGTCGGCCATCTGCTTTGCCTCAACGGCCGCAGCGCCGGTACTCATGGCACTCATGGTCTGATTGCCGACCAGAATGCTTCGAAGGACAATCTGCAGCGGCTGCAGACTTTCGCTTCGGATATAAATCAATGCATTAAAGTAGGAGTTCCACTGTCCTACTGCTGCCCACAGGGCAATAACAGCGATAACGGCTTTGGAAAGCGGGAGAACAATCTTGAAGAAGAATCCAAGGTATCCACATCCATCCAGCTGCGCCGCCTCCCAGAGATCCTCCGGGATACTGTTGTTGAAGAACGTTCGTCCTACGATGATGTAATACGTTACAACGGAGAACGGAACAACCATAACCCAGAAGGTATCCAGCAGATGAAATCTCTGTACTGCCAGGTAGGTCGGGATCAGACCACCGGTGAAGAACATCGGGATCAGATAAAATGCCGTGAAGAATTTTCTTCCATATAAATGCTTTCTGGAAAGCGCGTAGGAAGCCGGAATATTGACAACAATTGTCACAAGTGTTCCCATAATTACGTAAGCAATCGTGTTACGGTAGCCGGTCCACAGCTTTGCATAGCTCGCCAGCTGTTTGTATCCTTTGAAGTTAACTCCTTTCGGAAGGAACATAATCTGTCCGTTGGATACGGCTGCCGGATCACTGAACGATGCAATGATGATGAAGTACATCGGATACAGGGTGATGATGATCAGAAGCACGCCGATCGTATACAGGATGATATCGAAAATCCAGTCTTCTCTGGATTTCTTTACTTTATTTGTTGATACTGCTTTTGCTTTACTCATATTTTTGCTCTCCATTCCTATGTAGGCTCAAAATTCTGTCAGATCAGTGAGGTATCACTCATTTTACTGGAAATGAAGTTGACTGCCAGAAGAAGAATCAGGTTGATAATGTTGTTGAACAGGCCAATTGCAGCGGAAAGGCTGTACTGGCTGCTCACAAGACCCATCTTATACACATAGGTGGAAATGATCTCACTTGAAGTACTGTTCAGTGTATTCTGCAGCAGGTAAACCTTCTCAAATCCAATGCTCATAACGCTTCCCATTCTCATGATAAACATGATGGTTGCCGTCGGCAGCAGAGCCGGAACATCGATGTGGATCATTTTGTGCCATTTGTTGGCACCGTCCATTGTTGCCGCTTCATACAGGGTCGGGTCTACAGAGGAAAGTGTTGCGATATAGAGGATACTGTCCCATCCTACATGCTGCCATGCCTCAGACCATACATAAATGTGCGGGAATGCTTTTGCACTTCCCATCAGGTTCGGGAGCTTGAATCCAAGCATTCCCACCAGCTTTGCGATAATACCTGTACTTGGGGAAAGAAACAGGATCAGCATTCCGGCCATAACAACGGTGGAGATGAAGTGCGGCAGATAGGTTGATACCTGGAAGAATTTTTTAAACTTCTGTGCCTTCATCTGGTTAACCAGCAGTCCCATGATAACCGGAAGCGGAAATGTTACCGCGATGGTGTAAAGACTGATGATAATTGTGTTTTTAATGGTCAGACCGAACTGATAGGAGTTAAAGTACTGTTTGAAGTATTTCAGTCCAGCCCAGCTGCTTCCCATAATTCCTTCCGCAGGTGTAAAGTTTTTAAATGCAATCACAATTCCGTACATCGGATAGTACGTAAACAGTGCAAAAATGATGATGGAAGGAAGCATCAGTAAATATAATGGCCTGCTTCTTCTCACTTCCTCTACAAATCCTATGGAGCTTTTCTTTTTGGTTTTACTATGGTTGGCGCTCACATATCATCCCTTCTTTCCTTTAAATTTTTCGTAACTGTTCAGAGTCCCATCTCGATTTTTCTTCCATTTCGCATGGCTCTGAATCGTTACAATTTTTCTTTTTCATGCTCTCGTTTCAACCGATGAACATATTATACAAAAAAAGAGGGGCGTTTTTCTATCATTTTCCGGCAGTCTGTATATTAAAAAAAGAGATGTCTTTTCACATCTCTTTTTTAATCAGAACGTTTTTTTGTTATTGACATCGTTTTTTTGTTATTTTTGTCTGCTCCGGTACTCATTTGGTGTACATCCGACCAGCTCCCGGAACGTTTTACTGAAATAAGAAAAATTTCCATAGCCGACTTCCATCGCAATTTTGCTAATCGGAAGCGATGAACTGCGCAAATACTCCTTTGCCCGCTCAATGCGCCGCTCAGCAATATAATTCGGAAGCGACATTCCCGTTGTTTTCATAAAAATTTTGGAAACGTAGTCCTCTGAGAGGAACACTTTTCCTGCAAGCACGGATCTTGAAAGATCCTCGTTCAGATTCTGTTCGATATAGTCTTTTAGCTGCTCCACCACATTGTCACTGCGGGATTCGTTCTTTTTCTGACCTTCCAGCACATCAAACAGATAATCGATGAACGCATGGGCACCTACCACAGAAAGAACCGCCTCTCTCCGTTTCGTTTCATACTCTTCACTGTCAAAAATCTGTCCGAAAACGATATTGCTCTCTTTTAAATAAACATATATATTCTGTATCATTTCTTCAAAAAAACGACTTGTGAAATCTTTTCGCAGACCGCCGCTTTTCTCACGCTTTTTCAGATATTCCTGCAGCTTTTCCCGCACAGCCGCAAGGGAATCGGATCGCTCCATCTCAGCCAGATACGTTTTCCACGGCACTTCCTGATAATCACGCTCTACGAAGGACCAGCGTGTCTCATACAGAATCCCTGTTTCATCCGGCACTACATACTTTTCCATCTCTTCGAGCTGATCGCGGCTCTTTGAAATCTCATCCAGTACCGCCGGTTTTCCCATGTACATGCAGAATCTTGCCGGAAACGCACCCGCCAGACAGGTCCGCAGTTCTGCCAGTTCCTCCTGCGTTCCCATCGCACTTCCGTGATTTCGCAACACAACTGCCCATTCCAGATCGCTGACATGTACCACGGTTTCCAGTTTCATTTCTGTTGTTTCCACATATTCCGTCAAAACATTTGTAATCACAAAATTATATAAACTGATCTCTTTTTTATAATGTTCCTTATCCGGAATTTCCAGTACCCGCAGCAGAATCAGACGGAAGGTCTCATCCGGAGTACAATATCCGCTCTTTTTTGCCCTTTCAATCCAATACTCCTCCTGCAGACACTGAACCAGAAGATCCTCCCAGAATTGCTTTTCATTCTCTCCTTTTTTCTCCTGTTTCTTCTGTTTTTGATGTTTTTCCTGCACAATCCCGACAATTCTGCGCAGCGCTGTTTCCAGATCCACATTGGAAATCGGTTTTTAACAGATATTCCCTTGATGACAGCTTCAGCGCCATCTGCGCATACGCGAAATTTGCATAGCTGCTCAGGAAGGTACATTCAATATCCAGCTTTTTGTACCGGATCCATTCCAGAAGCTCCAGCCCGTTGCCCTGTGGCATATCAATGTCACACAGCAACATTTCAATCGGATACTCTTCCAGCAGCTTCTGCGCCTGGCGGATGTTGTTTGCCGTAAATACCATATCAATTCCAATTCCGCTCCAGTTGACGGTTTCTTCCAGCTTTTCCACCAGAAGCTTATCATCATCTACAATCAGAATACTAATCCCCATAGGTAAGCCTCCAATATATTTTTCTTCTTTTTCCTACAGAAAAAAGCCAGCCGACAGACTCTTATTTTTCTGTCAGCTGGCCTGTTTAAAAACCATTATAACCTGTTTATTCTTTTCCGTCAAAGCAATAGGTACACATTTTGCATTTCGGCAGTCCGATCGACTCTACCAGATCGTCCAGACGGTGATATCTGAGGCTGGTGAAATTCTGACGGCGGCAGATTTCCTGGCACATGGACTCGTAGCGGTCGCTGGTCGGATCTGCATACTCTTCCAGTACTTTCTCTGCGTTTTCTCCCTCTTTTTCCAGAATAATCCGTCTGGTGATCAGATCCAGCTCGGATTTGGAGCGGGAGAAATTCAGGAATTTGCAGCCATACAACAGCGGCGGGCACGCCGGGCGGACATGAACTTCTTTTGCACCACTCTGATATAAAAATTCCGTTGTCTCACGGAGCTGCGTACCGCGCACGATGGAGTCGTCGATCAGCAGCAGTTTTTTCTGATCGATCAGTGCCTGCACCGGGATCAGCTTCATTCGGGCAATCAGATTTCTCTGTTCCTGATTTGTCGGCATAAAGGAGCGTGGCCAGGTCGGGGTATATTTGATGAATGGTCTTGCAAACGGAACTTTGGACTCATTCGCATAGCCGATTGCATGGGCAATTCCGGAATCCGGCACGCCTGCAATGAGATCCGGGTGGACATTGCTTCCCGCATCACGTTTGGCAAGCATGGCACCGCAGTGATACCGCATCTCCTCTACATTGATCCCCTCATAGGACGCAGTCGGGTAACCATAGTAAACCCACAGGAAGGAACAGATCTTCATCTCCTCCTGCGGCGGCACGAGCATCTCGACGCTCTCCGGCGTAATAAAGTCAATCTCACCCGGTCCGAGTTCATGGTAATCCGTGTAACCCAGGTTCAGATATGCAAAATTTTCAAAGGATGCACAGTACGCTCCCTCTTTCTTGCCAATAACAAGCGGGGTGCGGCCTTTTTTATCGCGCGCAGCGTAGATGCCGTCTTTTGTCAAAAGCAGCAGGGTCATGGAACCGTCAACAACATCCTGCAGATGGCGGATGCCCTCCGGAATTGTCTTTTCACTGCAGATCAGAGATGCCGCAAGTTCGGTCGCATTGATCTGACCGGTGCTCATCTCCTGGAAATGGGTGCGGCCGTTGCCGTAAACCTCTTTTAAAAGCTGCTCCATGTTGTTGATTTTTCCAACCGTGGTAATCGCAAAGCTTCCAAGGTGTGACTGGATCAAAAGCGGCTGCGGTTCATAGTCGGAAATGCAGCCAATGCCGAGGTTTCCCTCCATTTCTTCCACATCACGCTCAAATTTTGTACGGAACGGTGAATTTTCAATGTTGTGGATGGCACGTGAAAAGCCATTTGCCCCGTATGTCGCCATACCGCCTCTTCTTGTTCCGAGATGTGAGTGATAGTCTACTCCGTAAAACAGTTCCAGTGTACAGTCTTTTCTTGATGCAACTCCAAAAAAGCCTCCCATTTGTCGTTTACCTCTCTTTTGTATTTTTTCTCCCTTATCATACGAAACGCATATGCAATTCGGGCGGTTGCCCTGTTTCCACAGTTTTTCTTTACACATACGCTCTGTCCTGTTATAGTGTAACACGATTTTTCCCGGATTGTAAAGTTTTTCTAATAAATTAGATTACAAAAATAACTTACATTAATAAATCATTTTCTGGCTGTTTTCACAAATTTTCCCGGATATGATCGATAAACTTCGTCGCAGCAAGGCTGAATGGCTGTTCCCTTTTCCAGGTAAACACACTGCGGCAGATGATCGGCGGATCTAAGAATCGTCCGACAATCTCTTCTTCCTTCCATAGCTCGGAAACGCCCTGCACCGTAATCAGATAACCGAGTCCCTTCCGAACCATTTTTGCTCCATTTGTCGGCATATTACAGGTAAATCGGATGTTCAGCTTCTGATAATATGCTCCGAACCAGTTGGTAATTTCATTTTGCACATCCTGTCTTCTTGGCAGAATCAGCGGAAGATCTTTTAAATCTTCCGGATGTACGACTTCTTTTTGTGCCAGCGGATCATCCGGACGCATCAGCACCTGCTGCCGCTCCCCTTCTTTCAGACGCACAAACTCATATTTTCCCACATCAACCGGCTCCAGAAGCAGTGCAACATCCATCAGACCACGATCCATCTGCTCCTTCAATACATCTGCGGTTCCCGTCACCAGATCGAACGTCACGTTCGGATATTTTTGGCTGAAAGTTTCGATCAGATCTGCCAGAACATTCACAGACCTTGTCTCTCCGCATCCGATTGTCACACGTCCGTCAATCAGTGCTTCCTGCTCTGCCAGTTCTTTTTCTGTCTTATCAATCAGCCCGATAATTTCTTCTGCCCTGCGGCGCAGCAGGACCCCCGCATCTGTCAGCCGGATTCTCCTAGTTCCCCGTTCAAACAGGATTACCCCCAGTTCTTCTTCCATCTGGGACAGCTGACGGCTTAGGGTTGGCTGCGTGATATGCAGGACCTCTGCCGCACGGCTGATGTTTTCTTCCCGTGCTACGGCAAGAAAATAGCGAAGTACTCTTGTTTCCATATGTCTCCCTCTCGTTTTATTTGTTTCGTTTTTTATTTCTTTCCTGAAGCATATTTGAAAAAGGCTTTTTGCAAACTGCAGAAATGTTTTTCAAACACGCTTTGCTTTTGGGAAAGAATTTTCTTTCTTCTACTATATCGCTTTTTTTGTTTTCTGAAAAGAAAGTATTGATTCTTTTTTTCAAGTATGATACCTTGAAATTATTACGTACAGAGGTTCTGCGTTAAACTTAACGAAAATTTTCTGTACCTGCTTGCTATCTGCAGAAATCCGAAATAAGCATATCTTTTCTTTTTTCTGATTTCTTACGATGATTTTTTTATTAGGAGGGTTTTACTATGGTTTCACTTTTGCTGCCTGTCATTTATCTGGCATTCATCAGTCTTGGACTGCCGGATTCCCTGCTTGGCTCTGCGTGGCCGGTCATGTACCAGGAACTTGGAACTTCCGTTTCCGCAGCCGGTATCATTTCCATGATTATCTCTGCCGGAACAATTGTTTCCAGTCTGAACAGTGACCGGCTGAACACACGGTTTGGCACCGGAAAGGTCACCGCTGTCAGTGTTCTGACAACCGCTGTGGCACTGTTTGGTTTTTCCATCAGCCATTCTTTCTGGGCCCTGTGCCTCTGGGGAATTCCCTACGGTCTCGGCGCCGGAAGCGTCGATGCCGCTTTGAATAACTACGTTGCGCTTCATTATAAGGCGCGCCATATGAGCTGGCTGCACTGCATGTGGGGTGTTGGCTGCAGTACCGGCCCTGTTGTGATGAGCTGGGCAATCAGTCACCTGAACTGGAACAAAGGATATCTCATCATTTCCATTTTCCAGATTGTGCTGACATTGGTTTTGTTCTTAAGCCTTCCTCTTTGGCAGAAACCTGCCGGAGCTGCCGAAGAGGATACCTCTGTTCCGGCGGAGCGGAGTTTTTCCAGTCTGATCCGTGTTCCTGGTGTCAAAGAGGTGCTGATCTGCTTTTTCTGTTACTGTGCAGTGGAATCTACTGCTGGCATGTGGGCTGCAAGTTATTGTACGCTGTTCCGCGGTATTGATGCACAGCGTGCCGCAAGCTGGGCCAGCCTGTTTTACATTGGTATTACCATCGGACGTTTTATCTGCGGTTTCGTTACCATGAAGCTGAACGATCAGAATATGATTCGTCTGGGACAGTTTTTCATCGCCGTTGGTGCGGTTCTGATGCTGCTGCCGTTTGGCGATTCCCTTCTTTTTATCGGCCTGATCCTGATCGGACTTGGCTGTGCGCCGATTTATCCTTCCATCATTCACGAGACACCGGCAAACTTCGGTGCCGACTTAAGCCAGGGAATCATCGGCATCCAGATGGCCTTTGCTTACGTCGGAACCTGCCTGATGCCGCCGGTTTTCGGTGTTCTCGGCCAGCATATTTCCTTCGGACTGTATCCGGTATTCCTGATGGCCATTTTGATTCTGATGGTTGTAATGGCAGAGCGGATGCACCGCGTAACGGCGGAAAAGAGAAATTCTTATAAAGCCAACTATTAATCCAATTATTCTGCAGCAGAATGGTCCCCTTGGATCAAACTCTGATATACTGCGTACAAAAAAGTACATCTGATCAGGTTACTCCCTGATCAGATGTACTTTTTGTAAATTTCGGAAATTTTTTCAAGCACGCTCCGCTTCAAACTCTTTCACCACATCCTCCAGCAGGTTTCTGATCTGCAGGTGCTGCAGACATACTTTCTCACATTTTCCGCATTTCACGCAGTCTGATGCCTTTCTGCCCGGTGCAGTATATACAAGATTGTGATAAGAAATACTGATACATCACGCCAATTTTCCTGTTTCATTCCTCAATCATGCCAAAGACATCTTCAATCTCGCCCATATACAGATAATGGAGATCGCCATCTTTATATAAAGTATCGCGCGTAAATTCCGGCAGATCTTCTTTCTCCATTCTGACCGCATAGATTTTTTTGCAGACAAAGGTCAGCTCTGCCTCTTCAAATCCAACCGCATTTCCCAGCATCTTCGGTGTCAGACTGGTCAGACTGATCTTATCCGGCACATCATTTCCCGATTTTGATCCCAGGATTCCAAGATCCTTCCGATATTTCTCTGGAAAAAAGCAGACCGTAAACTCGTCTTCCTTCTGCAGAATCTGATGCGTCCGGCGGCTTTCCCGGATAAATACGGTAATGATCTGCTTTCCTTTCTTTGGCGGTCCCCAGATCGTCCCCATCGTACCCCATCCGATCGTCATCGTATTATACTCCCTTGGCGTACCCGCAGTACACAAACCCCAGCGGTCATCAAAAATAGAAAACACATCATACTTTGCGGTTTTAAAATTCTCCATCGTAATGTTCATACTACATTCCCCTTTCGCTGATTTGCTTTGTTATCCTTAGCATACCGTACGGTAGTAACTACCGGGCAAGAACTTTTTTTCGAAGCCTTGAATTTTTATAAAAACAGGGAATTTTTTTATTTTAGAAATAAGAATTGTATGTTATACTAATGAACGTTGCCACTCCCAGACAGGCAGAGAAGGGAGGGTTGACAGTGCAAGAACTATTCATTTCATTTTTTCTTTCCATTATGGCAAGTATAGTAGCCTACTATATCTGCAAATGGCTGGACGGTAAGAAATAACTGGCAGCCAGCCTAAGGTTTAAGCCGCCTTGCCCAAAAGGCACAGAAAGCCCCACGAGTTGCAGCTCGTGGGGCTTTTGTTGACTTTGCAAGCCATTCATTTCATTGCCTATCGGCATTATAGCATATGAAAATTTAAAATGCAATATTCTTAAGTTTTAAAATAAAGATTTCTTTTTCATCTATTTTTCCACAACGCAAAAACCGGAATGCTTACACATTCCGGTTTCCAGCAGAGCGCGAGACGGGATTCGAACCCGCGACCCCAACCTTGGCAAGGTTGTACTCCACCCCTGAGCCACTCGCGCATTTATTAATTTTTATCTTGCTAAGTGCTCGCTGCATCTTACAAATGATACTATACAGGAACTCCCCTCATTTGTCAATACCTATTTTCAATTTTTTTCAAAAAAAATCAAAAGTATCTACGATTCCCTCAATTTTCGCTCTCCATCAGACCCCCGCACAGCTGTCTTCCCCCCACAAATTCACACCGAACCACCCTCCTGACGAATCCAGACTCCTTTCCATCCGTCCTCCCAACCCCACATGCTCACGCCGATCCGCCTCCTGGCGGATCCAGACGCTTTACCCCCGTCCCCACCGTCAGACCTCGCGTGGCTTCGTACCTGCGGTGCAGCGGGCATAGAAAAAGAGGGCAAGAACTGTGAGCGCAGAAGGGGCCCGGAAAAATGGGATGACCTCTGGTGCACAACACCAGAGGTCAAAACGCACTGAGTCGGGAAACCATCAGGTTTCCTGACGAATTGCGTTGATTCCCATTTTTCCGGGCCCCTTCCGCGCCACAAGTTCCGCCCTCTTTTTCTCGCCCGCTGCACCGCAGGTACGAAGCCGCACGAGGTCGTCCGTATTCACCTCTACGCCTTCAGAATCGCGCTCAGCACATACTGATTATTTGAGAAGTTTTTCTGCGAAATATCCCCGAGTCTGATCAGGTCAACATCCAGCCACAGCTCCTCTGCTGCCACCATCATATTTGCAAACATAATCCCGAAATTCACCTCATCCCACTTCCGAAGCTTCTCCACACTGTGCTTCTTCGAGAAAATATGAATTCTGTTATCATACACCACAAATCTCCACGGCTGGCTGTTCATACTGGATGGCGACAGTCTCGCCGCTTCCAGCATCTGCGTCATCCACTGCCGCGGCACCTCTTTGAACACACAAAGATCCTCCAGCGGCAGTCTCTTTGCTTCACTTTGCCGTCTCGTATGCGAACCATGACTCTTACCAAAAGCGACGATCCCCACCAGCCGCTTTCCGTTCTTCTCAAGCTCCGCCTTTTTCACACGATTACTTCCGATAAAGCAGGTTCCCAGTCCGATACTGCACAGATACAGCACCATCTGTTCCATAATATAACCCACGTTCATCAGATATCGTTCTGACTCCTCCGAATAAAAAGCCATATAATACGGCGCCTTCACACTGAACATACTGAGCATTCTCTCCTGCCCTTTTCTGTTGTCCAGAATCGCCATATCCACACCGATGCCCGAAAACAGTGCCGGCATCTCCTTATAATGCTCCCAAATCTTATCCAAAGTCTGCGGCGGAAGCGTATCAAAACAATAATTCCTTACTGATTTTCTAACAAAAATAGCCTCATATAAATTCATACTCTCACCCTTACTTCATCTGCTATCCGTCTGTTTTTGTTACAGTTCACTGCTGAATGAACAGTAATATTTCTTTCATAGCCGGCCGCGGCCCGCTCCCCATTTTTACAGGAGCAAAGCCGCATTCCGAAAAATTTACGTTTAATCTTCCGCATTCGACAGAAATACGGAAATTCTCCCTCTTAATCGCAAATATTTTTCAATTTCCAGCTCATCCATTTTTACTCTGTAATAATATTGTAACATATCCAAAAACTTTTTCAAGGGAAAAACGCGCCAAATTTTGTATATTTTTCACACATATTTCCCATCAAATTTATGCAACTTTAAAACCTGTACTTACGCTTCCGCGGTCAGCTTCTCCAGCTCCTCCACATAAGAAGCAAACACATCCAGCGCCTCTTCCACCGGCTCCGGCTTCGTCATATCGACGCCGCAGATCTTCAAAAGGTCAATCGGATCCATCGAGCAGCCGCCGCTTAAGAACTGTTTGTACTTCTCCACGATACCCGGCTCCCCTGCCAGGATCTTGCTGCTGATCGCAATCGCCGCCGAAAATCCCGTTGCATACTGATATACATAGAACGGTGTATAAAAATGCGGAATTCTCGCCCATTCCAGCGCGATCTGCGGATCCGAAATCATATCCGGTCCGAAATACTCCTTGTTGATCGACAGATACAGCTCCGAAATACCGTCCGCCGTCAGCGTGCCTTCCTCTGCCATCTTCTCATGAATCCGCTTCTCAAACTCCGCAAACATCGTCTGGCGGAACACCGTTCCCTTAAACTGATCCAGGAAATAATTCAGCAGGAAAATCTTCTCCTCTTTTTCTTTCGCATGCTTCAGCAGATAGCGGATCAGCAGTGCCTCGTTGCAGGTTGATGCCACCTCAGCGACAAAGAGGCGGTACTCCGCATACGTAAACGGCTGCGTATGGTTCGAATACCAGGAATGCAGCGAATGGCCCATCTCATGCGCCAGTGTGAAGACCGAATCGATATTTCCGTTAAAGCTCATCAGCACATACGGATGGGAATCGTAAGAACCCCAGGAGTAAGCACCGCTCTTTTTTCCTTCGTTCTCATAAACATCCACCCAGCGCTCCGAAAAGCCCTTGTCCAGCAGTGCCACATAATCATCCCCGAGCACGGCAAGCGCTTTCTTCACGATCTCGATCGCCTGCTCATACGTATATTTCTGCTCGTACTCTTTCGTCAGAGAAACGTAAACATCATACATATGAAGTTCATCCACACCGAGCAGCTTTTTACGCAGTGCCACGTAGCGGTACATCGCCGGCATTTTTGCATGAATCGCCTCGAGCAGCTTGTCGTAAACCAAAACCGGGATATTTCCGCCATCCAGCGATGCAGCCAGTGCAGATGGATATTTTCTTACATCTGCAAAGAATGCGGCCTGTTTCAGATTGGCACCGAACGTTGCGGCGAGCATGTTTTTGTGTTTTTCATACTCCGCATAATACTTCTCAAACGCTTCTTTTCTGACCCGGCGGTCCTTCGACTGTAAAAATCCGACGAAGGTGCCGTGGCTCAGTGGAACCTGATTTTCCTCTTCATCCGTGACCGGCTGGAATCTGAGGTCTGCGTTCGAAAATGCCGAGAAAATCTGATCCGGGCTGGATGCCATCTCTCCGGCTTTTGCAAGAACCGCCTCCATCTCCGGCGAGAGAATGTGCTCTTTCTTGCGGAAGTTTTCTTTTAATATGCGATCGTACAGACGGAGCGGCTCATATGCTTTTTCAAATTCTGTAACCGTCTCCTCGTCAAGCTCCAGGATCTCCGGCTCTACGAAAGAAGAGGCATCCGCAAGAACAGCCATCATGCTGTCCATCTTTCCGGCATAGCCCTGATACTTCTGATTTCCCATATCCTGGTGATATTTCTGGCTTGCATAGACATACAGGCTGGAAAAGACGCGGCTGATGTCATCAAGACCGGAAAGAACGTCATACAGCGCTTCTGCACTCTCTTTCATTGTTCCCTGTTTTGCGCGGAACGCTTCTATTTTCTTCGCAAGCTCCTGCTCTGTTTTCTCAAATTCTTCATCACTACCAAACAAACTCGAAAGATCCCAGCAGTACGCCGGATCCATCTCTTCTCTTTTTTTCAGTTTAATTTCTGCCATATTTCTCCCTTCATCCATCTTTTTAGACGGAACTATTTCTGCGGTTTTTCTTCTAATACTAATGTGCCGCACTTACGCTTAGTTTTACCACAATTTAACCTCTAAATCTAAAATTTTTTTCTTAATTTTTCTTGACAAATCCATAAACCGATTGTATGATTGTACTATTCAAATTTAATTACAGTAGTACAAAAGGAGTGAATGCCATATGCCATGGAAATCTTGATTCCCTCGCGGCCGATCTATCTGCAGATCATCGAGCGGGTACAGATGGACATCATCACCGGGCGCTATCAGCCGGGCGATAAGCTTCCGTCCGTCCGCGATCTCGCGCAGGAGGCCGCCGTCAACCCGAACACAATGCAGAAAGCGCTTTCCGAACTGGAACGCAGCGGACTGATCTATTCCCAGCGGACCAGCGGACGCTTTATTACCGAAGATAAGGAGTTGATTCATCAGATGAAAAAGAACTTGCCGCCGCAGAAGTATCTGCTTTTGTTGCCCATATGAAACAGCTCG
>ENA-OQET01000405-OQET01000405.1-human-gut-metagenome-genome-assembly--contig:-NODE-405-length-23012-cov-4.439895_pt1 | contig 23012 bp, 21 predicted proteins | sample MGYA00242800_ERZ504645 | MGnify/ENA primary metagenome ERZ504645 (study PRJEB26092, sample SAMD00036308) | human gut metagenome | host: Homo sapiens | study: EMG produced TPA metagenomics assembly of... | reverse complement strand
CCGACCGTTACAAACACTCTGAAAAATCCGAGCATATATGCAACGGAAAAAATAAACAGATTAAGTGATACAATAAAAACATAAAGAAAGTCTGTAAGAAAAACCGACACTTTTCCTTTTGCAAAGCGTCATTCTGATTATTTTAAATATATCATACAGCAATCCTGCCGCCGCTCCGAATACAAGTGAACAGAGAAATGCGGTTGACTGCTGTGCAAAAGTCAGCTCCAAGATTACACCTACTTAAAGAGTTTTGAAAGTTTGGATTTTGACGCACCGTTGCCGAGGTATTGCATTGCGTTAATTTTTCCGTCAATTGAAACATCTCCCGTTTCAAGGTTTAACTTATCAATGTGCAGATTTTCCCCTTTGATTACAAGGCACCCGCAGGAAGTTTTTACCGACACCGTTTCCTCGTTGAAGCCCGACACATCCTCCGTGCCTGTCATAACAAGCTTCCCCCTGTTATCAAGCATAACCGTATGATTCTTAGCCTTTGGCATTTCCTGCATAAAAAAACCTCCGTATAAATTATTTGTCAGTAATTTATACGGAGAAAAAAATAAAATTATTCTTCTTTTTTTGAGATTTTATGTATAACAACATAGTGCATCAGATTGCCATCAACAATAACATGAGCAATAGCAAGAAGAGGGAATTCAGAGAAGAACGCCTCCTGATTGCCTTTTACACCCTTTGCCGTAAAACCAAGCACCACAATCAGTTATATCACATTGTTTAACACAACAATATTTCATAGTTTAATACCTCAACTTACGATTTATTTATATTTATTAAGTTGATAATTATTCCTACTAGTAAACCTGATGAATGTCGTGGTATACACATATTCTCCTCGTGTGTAGATTATTTTAACGAATTTAAAAATTGGCATACCGAAATAATGAACAATAAAGTCATTATTACGAAAGAGCCATTGGGTATATTTATCTGTGTGTAAAACTTCATTACAATAATCCCAATGTAAGTAATTACAGATAATATTGCCAATATTAAATTAATTGTCTTATTCATAATCTACTCACCTAATTTCATCCAAAGTAATATTTTGTGTTTTAATTTTGGTAAAAAATCAGACTGCCGCCTCATACATTGTTGCCGCATCTTCCTTGCGAACAACTTCTTTTACCTCTGTAACCTTAACCTTTACACTTTTTGAACCGAGTGTGATTTCGATTACATCACCGACTTTTACATCATAGGACGCACGGGCAACCTTGTCATTAACTGTGATTTTGCCTGCGTCACACGCCTCATTTGCAACTGTTCTGCGTTTGATGAGTCGGGATACTTTTAAATATTTATCAAGTCGCATATTATAAACCCTTCCGATTTTTAATAAAAAAGGGTAATGATACAGCGTACCATTACCCGAAATATAAAACAAGATTACTTGTTTACTACATCCTTAAAGCCCTTGCCTGCCTTGAATGCAGGAACCTTTGAAGCAGGAATTTCGATTGATTTACCTGTTCTTGGGTCGCAACCTGTTCTTGCATTTCTCTGACGCTGTTCAAATGTGCCGAAACCTGCGATCTGAATCTTTTCGCCTTCAGCTACTGTATTGATGATTGTGTCAATTGTTGAAGAAACTGCCTTTTCTGCATCCTTCTTTGAAAGTCCGCTCTGCTCGGCAACTGCAGCAATAAGTTCTGTTTTGTTCATAATAATAAACCTCCAATTAATAATTCTTAGATAATTTAACTTCATCCCAAAGGGAATCGAGTACAGATAACGGTGCCGTTTTCATATCTATTCCACGCTCGTTTGCAAGCTTTTCAACAGACGAAAAACGGTCGGTGAATTTGTCACAGGCATCGTAGAGTGCGTGTTCGCTGTCAATGTTCAAAAATCTTGCAACATTAACTGCTGAGAAAAGCACATCACCGAGTTCTTCACGCTGATTTTCAACATCATTGTTTTCAACAGCGGCTTTAAGCTCTTCACATTCTTCAAAAAGCTTATCAAGCGCACCGTTTACATTTTCCCAGTCAAAGCCGACCTTAGCGGCCTTCTGCTGGATTTTTGTACTGCGCATGAGTGACGGAAGTGCCTTTGACACGCTGAGAATTGCCTGTGTCTGAGTTTTCTGGGATTTTGTTTTCATCTTAATGGCATCCCAGTTTTTGAGAACCTTTTCGGTAGTGTCAGCGTTGACATCACCGAAAACATGGGGATGACGGATAATGAGCTTTTTGCAGATTCCGTCACAAACATCGTTTATATCAAATGTTCCCTGTTCACTTTCGATTTCCGCATGCATAGCAACCTGCAGAAGAACATCACCGAGTTCTTCTTTAAGCAAATCGAGGTCGTCGGTATCAATTGCCTCAACAGCCTCATAGGTTTCCTCAATAAAATTTGAGCGGATTGACTTGTGAGTCTGTTCTCTGTCCCACGGACAACCGTCGGGTGCACGAAGGATTTTTACTATCTCAACAAGGTCATTAAAATTATAATTTTCTTTTTCTGTAAAGTTCATTCGTGACATCTCCGATAATCTTATTAGACAATGCAAATTTTATCTGAGAAGCGGAAACAACCGCAACAGATATATATTTTACCTAATTAATCCTAATTTTTCAAGTGTTTTTGCAATTTTCTCACCTTTCGGCAAAAATTTCAGTTCTGTTGCCGTAAAAGCACGCAATATCAACAACACAGCAATATAAACGATAACCGCAACAAAGATTGCAACTGCAAGCGAAACTGCAATTGACATTCTTGCAGAGCCGATAATGCTTTCCATAAGGTGATATGCGCCGAATGCCGAAGCGGCACTTGCAATCGCACCGATAAGCGGTTTTACTGTTGTACCGAATAAATCAGGCTTGATTTTTGAATACTTGATAAGCAGATACATACCTACGATTGTCATAATTGCATAGGTAATCATTGAACCGACAGTTGCGCCCTGAACATTGATTTCCGGAACGCTTACAAACATCCATGTAATGCCGATCTTGACAGCCATACAAACTGTGTATAGCTTCATCGGGAGGTCAACTCTGCCGATACCCTGGAGCATACTGCATACAGGGGTTGATGCCGCACCGAATATTGTTGTTACACCCATGATGAGGAGAATTCTTCCGCCGACATCCGTAATAAGCGGATCGTTATACACAAGTCCCATAATCGGGAACGAAAGTGCCATCATACCGAGAGCCATTGGGAATGTAAAAAGCATTGTAAGACGGATAACAGTTTCGATTGACTTTTGAGTTCGTCCTTGTTGCCCTTTGTCCACGCACTTGTTACATTCGGCATAGCACTTGAACCGAACACCTGTGTTACGGCTGTTACAAGCTGAAGAAAAGTGAGGGCGGCTGAGTAGCAGCCCCAAAGGCTGGTGTGTATTGTCTTTGTGTCGGCATAGAACATATCGGCTGTGAAATACTGACTGTACTGTGCCTGCAGAGCCTGCGGATTAGTTTCAATCATATTGAGGAGTACACGCTGAACAATTACCTGGTCAATAAGCGAACCTACGCTCATAATGAGTGAACCCATTGCAACAGGAATGGCTGTTTTGAGAATCTTGTTAAAAGTTTCTCTTTTTGAACGAGCCTCTACGGAATTACGGTAGTATTCTTCCGGAATTCCGTCACCCTGAATTTTAAACTTGAGAATATAGAACACAAATGATGCGGCGCTTCCGAGGGTGATACCCATAATTGCACCGGCAACCGAGAATGAAACAATTGTCTGATAAGCCTCGGTTTGATTTGCAATGTAAAGTCCGAAAACCGTGCCTGACTCAGCATAAGAATTCATACCGAGATGTGCAATGATGTAAGCGAGGAATGCACCGATAAAGAGCTTGATTGTTGCCTCGATAATTTCCGAAACGGCAGTCGGGAACATGTTGCGCTGACCTTCGTAGTATCCTCTGTAAATTGAAACGAGGCAACCGAATAATACCGTCGGAGAAAGGCAGAGCATACCGAGCAATGAATACGGTGACTCAATAATCTGAACATAGATAAAGCTTGCACCGACAAGAATTGCAAATGAAAGAATGCCGACAATAACGAAGAAAGGAATTGAAACCCTATGAATTTGTTTTACATCGTTAAATCGTTTTTGTGCCGTACTTTCAGATACAAGTCTTGAAATTGCTATCGGCAGACCGCCAGTTGCAACCGTGAAAATTACGACAAAAATTTCGTAGGCATTACTGTAAAGTCCCAGACCGAAAGATGCAAAATTGACGGTTTCAGTTCCGCCTGCAACAGCCTGTTCAAAAGAAACACCGGAGAAAATACCTGTAAGAATAACCTTGTCAAGAAGTCCGAAAACCTTGACAATTACCATACTTAAAGTAAGAATTGCCGCACCTTTGACAAAGGTTTGAGAAGCGTCCTTCTCAGCATTTGCAACGGCATTGTATTTTTTAGTTTTTAATTTAGACAAAAATAATCACCCATTAATAAAAAATCAAAGTTCAAAATCCTCATCAGTATCGTCAATCTTGATACCGCAGATGTTGCAGAATACAGAATTTTTAGGAATAACAGCATTGCATCCGGGACATCTTCTTTGATCTTTTGCCACGGCAATATGTTCATTTACAACATCAAGATTATCTTTCAAATCGGAAATTTCCGAAACGATAAGCTTAATCTGCTGTGAATTGTCTGTTCCGTGAACCTCAGATTTGTATGTAAGAGCACCGAGTTCACGAAGCTTTTTGTTGATATCGCCTCTGATTTCAGCGGCAGTAATCTTGTGCTTTGAAACATCATAAACTGTTGACGCTTTCTGCGAAACAGCAGACGCACAGGCTTTTGCATTGACAACTACATCGTCAAAAATTTCATCAAATTTTCCCATATTAATCCGACCTTTCTTAAAATTATCTCATCAGAAAAACAAATTATGAACAAGAATTCTGTTTTGTTCAATATATGACAATTTCACTTCCGTATGCAATCACATATGTCGTATTATAACACCGTTGACAGCATTAATCAACTGTGTTATTGACCATAAAACTGCATTATCCCGGACTTTCTTTGAATAAGTTCATCAAAACGGTCAATGTATTCGTACGGATATTTAAAATTGAATATTCTTTCAAGATAATCGGGATTGTTGCGTTTCAGTTTTGTAACACCGCCCGAACCGCAGGCAAGGATTGTGTGGGTTTCGTCCATAACATAAACATTGTACAGGCTTTCAAAGCCTTTCTTTGACCAGCCGACATTTTCAAGATTACCGACCATTCTGCTCTGGCGATACATATAGTACGGAATGTACTCGTTTTGTCCGAGAATATTCTGCGTGTATGCAAGCATTTCTCTTGCATCTCTCGCCTGTTGCAAATCAAGCGTTACTCCCTCGGTTGTAAGGCGGGATGCTCTTTTCATGCACAGCGTGTGAACCGTAATACATTCGGCATTCAGCCTGACGATTGAATCAAGTGAATTTTTAAAGCTTTCGGGGGTATCTGTCGGCAAACCTGCAATGAGGTCTGTGTTGATATTATCAAAGCCGCATTTTCTTGCAAGCTCAAAAGCGTCAAAAAACTGCTGAGCAGTATGCTTCCTTCCGATAGTTTTCAGCACCTCATCGTTTACAGTCTGCGGATTTATGCTGATTCGGTCAACTTTATTTTCTTTTAAAGCAAAAAGTTTTGCAATGTCAATTGTATCGGGACGACCTGCCTCGACAGTAAATTCACGACAGGTTGACATATCAAAGCTTTTGTTTACTGTTCTAAGCACCGTATCAAGCTGTTCGGCACTCAGAGTAGTGGGAGTACCGCCGCCGAAATATACGGTTTCAAGCCTTAAACCAAGCTTGTTTGCAATTTCGGCTGTCCGTTTAATTTCTTCACATAATAGCTTTGTGTACGGTTCAATCAGCTTTTCAGCCCTTTCAATTGACGCCATTACAAATGAGCAATAACTGCACCTTGACGGACAAAAAGGGATTCCGACATAAAGACTGAACGATTCGGGTTTTGAAAGTTCAAGAATTTTTCGTTCGTTATGCTCGGTTTCCCTTGACAATGCTATTTTTTCGTTGCTGACAAAAAAGTCTTTCTCAAACTTTTTTACAGCCTGTTCTTCACTTGATTCTTCGGCAAGTCGTCTTAAAAGCTTTACGGGGCGAACTCCCGTAAGTATTCCCCACGGCTGTGTAAGTTCCGTAAAGTCACATAGAAGTTTGTACAAAAGCTGTGCCGAAACAAGCTCGTTGTCATCATCCGCAAGCTTTTTTACAACTGTTTCGGACTTATTAAAAGAGCCGATATTCACCGAAATTGTGATTTTATCCGAAACCTCCGTATAGATATACGGAGGTTGTGGTTCTGAAAAATCTCTTATTACCGTTATTTTTTCATTTGGAAAGAAAAGCCTTGTAAGATTTTCAAGTTCAAAATGAAAATTGTGATTTTTTACATATAAATTCATATTAAAGAATCCTCATCAGCGGATTGTATTTTCTCTCGTGGTCAAGGGTTGTTGTCGGTCCGTGTCCCGGAATCACACGGTAATCGCCCTCAAGATTTTTAAGCTTTCTGATTGACTTTGCCATTTCGGCATCATCACCCGTGGGAAGGTCTATTCTGCCGTATGATTCGCAGAAAAGAGTATCTCCCGAAATAAGCGTGTCATCAAAAATATATGAACCGCAACCGCTTGTATGTCCCGGCGTGGTGATATATTTGATTTCAGTATTGCCGAGCATGAAATTGTCACCGTCTTTAAGCAGAATATCGGCTGAGAACGGTTTGAGTGAAAGTCTGTGCTTTTCGGTAAGATTGAGTGCAGGATTGCTGAGAAATTCGTTATTCTTCTCGCCCGTAACAATTTTTGCGTCAAACTTTTCCGCAAGCTGTTTTGCATAGCTTATGTGATCGTAGTGACCGTGTGTAAGAATTACATACTCAAGCTTTCCGCCGTTTTTCTCAATTTCAGAATTAAGTTCTTCATTCGGTGCGCCCGGATCGGTTACAGCCATTTTGCCTGTTGTTCTGTCTGTAAGCAAACAACAGTTTGTCATAAGAACCGTAACATTAAAAATTTTTACATCTATCATATTTTCAAATCCTTTGTGTTGATTTCAATAGTAACGGGACCGTCATTCACAAGCGAAACCTTCATATCGGCACCGAAAATTCCCTTTTCAACGCGCTCAATTCCGTTGTCGTGCATTTTTTTCGCAGAAATATTCGTAGAGCGGATCGGCTGTGTCAGGTCTTGCGGCAGCCATAAAGTTAGGGCGTCTGCCGTGTGAGCAGTCAGCACAGAGGGTAAAGTTTGAAATTACAAGCACCGAACCGTTTACATCGGCAAGAGCAAGATTCATTTTATCATTTTCATCCGTAAAGATTCTCAGACCTGCAATTTTGGCGGCAAGTGCGTCCGCCTCTTTTTCGGTGTCACCGTTTTCAACTCCGAGAAGAATAAGAAAACCCGTACCGATTTCGCCCACGGTTTTTGAATCAACCTCAACCTTGGCCTCGGTAACTCTTTGTAAAATTGCTTTCATAAATTATAACCTCAATTACAGTCTTTTTACTTCGATTGTTCCGTTGATGTCGGAAAGCTTTGAAATTACACCACGGAGGTGGTTTCTGCCCATTACATCAATTGTTGCGGTAACTACGGCAGTGCCGTTGCCCGCCTCTCTTGAATTAAGCGAATGTATAAAAATGTGCATATCCGAAAGCTTGATTGTAACATCTGCAAGAAGTCCTGTTCTGTCGGTTGCGGTAATCTGGAGCGTACTTCTGAACGCCTCTCCTACTTCGTCCTCCCAGTAACAGCTTACCCATCTTTCGGGTTCTTCACTTTTACTGATATCTTTCGGCACATTTGTGCAATGTCTTTTGTGAATTGAAACGCCGTAGCCTCTTGTAATATAGCCGATAATATCATCACCCGGCAGAGGATTGCAGCACTTTGAAAATTTCACAAGAACATCGTCTGCACCCTCAATTACAACGCCTGCGGACGCCTTCGGCCGCTTTACGGGTGCTTGAGGAACATCAATTTCTTCAATATCTGACGCATATGCTTTCTGATATTCTTCTTTGAGCCTTGGCATTATCTTCCAAAGCTGAATACCGCCGTAGCCTACTGCGGCATAGAAATCATCCATGGAATTATACTGCTTTTTAATCATCAGTTTCTGGAGAAACTCTGGATATTCTTCTTCGGAAAGATTGATGCCGTGGCGCTTGAACTCCTTGTCAAGCATCTGCCTGCCTTCAGCAATATTTTCATCACGCTTTTCATGCTTATACCATGAGCGGATTTTTGATTTTGCCGATGCGGTTTTACAGATATCAACCCATCCCCTGTTCGGGTGTTCCTCTTTCTGGGTGATAATTTCGCAGATATCGCCTGTTTTAAGCTTATAGTCAATCGGAACGATCTTTCCGTTGATTTTTGCACCGACCATTCTGTGACCTACCTGTGTGTGAATAAGATAAGCCATATCAATCGGAGTTGACCCCTGAGGAAGATTGAACACATCGCCTCTCGGGCTGAACACATAAACATCGTTTTCCGTAAAGTCGTTTCTGATATTCTTTGCGATGTCGGTAACATCTTCTGCCTCAAGCTGATCAAGAATCATATCCTTGACCTTTTTGATGTTCTCCTCCATTTTGTCATTATTTTTGCCGCCTGCGCCCATTCCAAGCTTATACTTCCAATGGGCGGCAATTCCGTATTCGGCGGTGTAATGCATTTCCCATGTTCTTATCTGAATTTCAAAAGGAATTGCGTTTTTGTCGAGTACGGTTGTATGGAGCGACTGGTACATATTCGGCTTAGGCATTGATATATAGTCCTTGAAGCGGTTAGGGATAGGCTTAAATATATCATGCACTACACCGAGAACATTGTAGCAATCGGATACTGTGTCAACGATTACACGCACGGCAAAAATGTCAAAAATCTGATCCATTGTTTTGCCCTGCATATATGTTTTGCGGTAAATACTGTTAATACTCTTTACTCGACCGCTGATATACACACCGGGGATTGTACCCTCGGTTTTTGCGAGAATCTGATTCTTGATAGATTCAATAAACTTGTCACGACCCTCTTCGGTCATAAGAAGATCGTCTTCGATTTCCTTATAGCCGATTGGATCGAGGTACTGAAGAGAACGATCCTCAAGCTCATCTTTTATGGTTTTAATACCGAGCCGATGAGCAATCGGAGCAAACACCTGCATATTTTCAAGTGATTTATCTCTCCTTTTTTGTTCCGGCATACAATTCATTGTACGCATATTATGAAGCCTGTCGGCAAGCTTGATGATAATTACACGGATATCATCAGCCATTGCGATAAGCATTTTTCTTATATTTTCAGCCTGTTGCTGTTCACGGGTTGAGTACGGAATTTTTGAAATTTTTGTAACACCGTCAATCAGCTTGGCAACATCCGCACCGAAAAGCTTTGTAACCTCTTCAAGTGTGACTCCTGTGTCCTCTACTGTGTCATGAAGCAATGCACCGCAGACGGAATCGGTATCCATACCGAGTTCTGCAACAATACAGGCTACCGAAACGGGATGAAGAATGTACGGAATTCCCGATACTCTGCGCTGGTCACCGTGAGCTTTTTCGGCAAATTTATATGCCTTTTCGATTTTATCCATATCGTAAGTGTTGGCAGCAGATGCGGAAAGAATTTTTTTCAGTTCCGTAAAATCCTGATAGTGTGCAACATTTGAAAATTTTACCCATCAGAATACCTCCCTTAATTTCTTGATAATCGGGGCTGATTCGAGGTCAACCCTGCCGTTTACGGGCAGGACTGAAATTTTTGAGGTTTTCATTCCCTCTGAAATTTCGATAAGCCGGAGTTCTCTCATGGCCTCAAGTATCACTTTAATTTTACCAAAAGACAGCCTGTTGTCAAGCATGTGAGCCAAAGTTGCGGTTTCAAAAGCGTAACCGCCGTTGCTTTTCAGATATCTGTAAAGCAATGCAAAATCGTTTCTGTCGGGCATTAAATCCGAAAGCTGTGAACGGTCAAGCTGTTTCCCTCTGCAAAAATCCTCATAGTTTGTACGGCTGTCAAGGAGCTTTTCGGTATCGCAGTCCGATGATTTTATATCTTTGACAATTACGGAAACAGACACATTTCCGTTGAACTCATTGCGGTCAAGATTTACTGCAAGATCAAGTGTTTCACCGATTTTATACGGAAATTCTTCGGTTGATGTAAAGAATTTCATTGCAGTAATCTGTATGTTATTGCGGGACAGAGTGAGTCTTAAATGCCTGTTCGCCGAAAGCGGAGTAATGTTCTTCAACGTCATATTGTACAAACCGAAAACAGGTGTCGGATTACCGGCACCGTAGGGCTGCATAAGCGACAGAGAATCAATCAAATCAAGGTTTATGTATGCCGGATTGAGCTTGCACTCAATGTTAATTTTATCATACGGCATCTTGCCGAAATTGTCGGCAAATTCGTTTATTTTCCTGCGAAAAGCAGGGATATTCTCGGAATCAAGAGAAAGCCCGACAGCCATAGGATGACCGCCTCTGTGTGTTAGAAGATCCGAACAGGCAAAAACAGCGTCACAAAGAGGAAATCCCTCTACACTTCTGCCCGAGCCCTTTGCAATATCACCGAGCTTTGAAATGACGATTGCCGGCTTGCCGTAAGCCTCTTTGACTTTGGCGGCAATAAGTCCGATTACGCCCTGATGCCAGTTTTCACCGTCAATTACTATGATTTTATCATTGACAAGCGACGGTTTTCTGCGGATTATTCCGTCAATTTTTTCAAGAATATCACGCTCAATCTCCTGCCTTTCGGAGTTGTCAACGCAGAGCTGCGATGAAATTTCAGCCGCCTCATCATAATCTTCCGTAAGAAGAAGCGACACCGATTTTTCGGACAAACCGAGTCGTCCTACTGCATTTATTCTCGGAACAATTGTAAATGACACATTTGTTGAAGATACGGTTTTTCCCGTAAGACCGGAATTTTTGATAAGTGCCTGCAGTCCGGGACGGTCGGTATTTGTAATGCTTTCAAGTCCGTGTTTGACAAATACTCTGTTTTCATCCTTCAACTCAACAACATCACCGATTGTGCCGATGCTCAAAAGGTCGGAATAGTTGTCAAGCAAGGTGGTTGTATCGCAGTATTCGCCTTCAAGCGCCATAATCAGCTTGAATGCAACACCCACCCCCGAAAGATTTTTGAATCTGCTTTTACAGTCCTCTCTGTGCAAGTCAACTACGGCACAAGCCTTTGGCAACTCGCCTGAGGGCATATGGTGGTCTGTGACCACGGTATCAATTCCGAGTGAGCTTGCGTATGCAACCTCCTGTGCTGCCGCAATTCCGTTATCAACAGTAATTATGAGTTTTATTCCACGCTCATTGAGTTTGTCAACAGCGTTTTTGTTCATTCCGTAGCCCTCGGTTTCACGGGACGGAATATAGTACATTGCGTTTGCGTCAATTGTTTCAAGGTAAGAATATAAAAGTGCTGTTGAGGTGACACCGTCGGCATCATAATCACCGTAAACACAAATCGGTTCACCGCAATCTAGCGCCTTGTTAATGCGTTCAACAGCCTTATCCATATCTTTTATTTCAAACGGATCGGCAATGAAAGAATCGTTATAAAGAAAGCTTTCAATTTCATCTTTCGTTGTAATATTCCGTATCTGAAGCAGCATTGCAACAATTGCAGGCAGCTCATAGCGGGACTGAATCTCCCCCGCCTTAGTTTTATCAAGTTTTGCAACCGACCACAGCTTCAAAATGCCGCTCCCTTTCGTTTATATAGTTGATTTATATTAGTTATTATACTTTTCAAGCATTGATTCTGCGTGTTTAAGTGCGGCATCGGTTATATCAACACCGCCAATTATTCGTGCAAGTTCGCCTGCTCTGCCGTTATGGTCAAGGAGGGTTACATTTGTAAACGTTCTTCCTTTTTCAACCTGTTTGCGGATAAGATAGTGATAATCCGCAAGAGCTGCGATTTGTGCCTGGTGTGTCACGCAGAGAACCTGACTGCTTTTGCTGACTTCACGCAGTTTTAAGCCGACCTTTTCTGCCGCTGAACCCGAAATACCTGTGTCAACCTCATCAAAAATGAGGGTATCAACCGTATCCGTGCTTGCAAGAACTGTTTTAATTGCAAGCATCATTCTTGAAAGCTCACCGCCCGATGCGATTTTTGCAACAGGGCGAGGTGTTTCACCCGGGTTTGCGGAGATGAGCAGTTCCATTTTATCCGTACCCTTTGAATTTGGTTCGCACTTTTCAAAGTACGGAACAAGCTCAACATTCGGCATATTCAAAAATGCCATTTCGGATTTTACTTTTGTTGCAAAGGTTTTTGCGGTTTTTCTGCGGAGAGTACCGAGTTTTTCGGCAGCCGCAAGCATTTTTTCTTCGCTTTCTCTGCATTTTTCCGCAAGCTCGTCACGGTTGCGGTCATAGTTCATAAGTTCGTCAAGTCTTGCCTGATATTTTTCGGCAAGGTCCGAAAGCTCGTCTGACGGACAATTATATTTTCTTGTAAGACGATTGATAAGGTCAAGCCTTTCTTCAACTTCTTCAAGCCTTTGCGGATCGGATTCAAGTGAATCAATGGCGTCGGATATGCTGTCGCAACAATCCTTTAAATTGTAATATGCGTCTGTAATCGTATTTGCAATTTCTTCATATTCAGCGTTATATGATGATGCTTTTTGAAGGGCAGTTGATGCAGAATCAACCGATTCAAGACCGCCGCCATAGTTTTCGTCACCGTCAAGAGCCATTTTTGCATCATTGAGCAGAGAAAAGATTTTCTCAAAGCTCATAAGCGCTGTTCTTTCGCTCTCAAGCTCCTGTTCTTCTCCCTGCTTAACATCGGATTCTGTGAGTTCATTTACCTGATATGAAAGTAAATCAATTTCTTTCAATCTTTCACTTTCGTCCGAATCGGCTGAATTTAATTTCTTTTTGAGAATTTTATATTCATCATAACATTTTTTATAATCAGCCAAAAGCTTTTCGCAACCGCCGAAACGGTCAATATAATCAATATGAGTTTCGGGAGAGAAAAGTTCGTAGCTTTCGTGCTGACCGTGAATATTTATAAGGTGCTTTGAAAGCTCTTTGAGCATTGAAACCGTTGCAGGCTTACCGTTGATTTTACAACTGCTCTTGCCGTTTCTGTTGAGAGTTCTCTGCAAAATGAGCGTTCCCTCGTCATCGGAAAAGCCGAGTTCATCAAGCTTTTCAACAATGCTTTGGTTAATATCGTCAAATTGGGCGCTTACAAAGGCTGAATCAGCCTCGGTGCGAATAATTTCCTTTGATGTCCGCTGTCCCATAATTGCATTGATTGCGTCAATTATTATACTTTTACCTGCACCTGTTTCACCTGTGAGAACATTAAGACCGTTTTCAAAATCTATTGAAGTTTTTTCAATCACGGCAATGTTTTCTATATATAAAGTTCTGAGCATTTCAATCAGTCCTGTCAAATAAGCTTTTTGAGTTCTTCGGTAAGTGACGCCGCAAGGTCGGCTGTTCGGCAGGCAATGAAGATTGTATCGTCACCCGCAATTGTTCCGACAACAGACGGATAGTCGGCTGAATCGAGTGCGGCACAAACTGCCTGTGCCATACCGCTGAGGGTTTTTATTACAACAAGATTCTGTGCAACATCTATTGAATTTACCGAAGTGCTGAAAAGATTTGAAAAATTGGAGCGGATATCGGTTGAACTGCGGTTCGCAGAAGCATAGCGATATTTTCCGTCACTTCCGAGAGTTTTAACAAGGCGTAAATCCTTGATATCTCTTGAAATTGTAGCCTGCGTCGCCTTGAAACCTTCCTCACGAAGTCGGGTAAGCAACTCGTCCTGTGTTTCAATGGGCTGTTCGGCTATAATATCAAGAATTCGTGCGTGTCGCCCTGTTTTCATCAAAAATCCCTCTCTTTCAGTTTTTCATTGAGCAGTTTATAAAAATTGCGGTTGTGGAGTAACGCAAGTTTAAGCTTTAAATCGGATTTACGGATTACAACCCTGTCGGTTGCAAGAACAGGAACGTTTTTTTCACCGTCAATTGTCAGCACGCAACAGCATTCTTCGGGGATTTTCACATGAACCGAAAGCTCCGATTCTCCGCTGAAAAGTACAGAACGGGAAAATAATGAATGGGGACAAACGGGAGTCATAAGAATACATTCCATTTTCGGTGCGAGGATTGGTCCGCCTGCCGACAATGAATAAGCGGTTGAGCCTGTCGGAGTTGCAAAAAGCAGACCGTCCGCTCTGTATTTTGAAATTTCGTCACCGTCAAGACTCAGGTGCAAATCAATTGTTTTTGAAAGCTGACCTCTTGCGACAACGGCATCGTTTACTGCAAGATAATGCTTTGAACCGTCCTCTTTTATGACCTCAACATCAAGCAAAATTCTCTCCTCTGTTGTGTAATCGCCTGTAAGAAGCCGTTCAAGCTGTTCATATTCGTGCGGTTCAACATCTGCGGCAAAACCGAGTCTGCCTACATTCACACCGATAAGCTGTTTATCTGCTTTTGCGGCATATTTTGCGGCATGGATAATCGTTCCGTCACCGCCTACGGTAATTGCCATATCGCAGTATTCAAAAAGCTCCGTAATATTTTTGAATAATGAATGTGGATTCCCTTAAAATACTGACTGCATTCCTCAATCATAGCAATTTCTGCATTTTTATCAAGAAGAAAAAGAGAAATCTTTTTTGCATATTTAATTGCCCGTTCTTTTGAAAGATTGACCACTAATGCAAATTTCATAAAAGCACCTGCTCATTTTTTGTCAAGAGCGGCATGTGAATTTTCAACAAGCTGCTCGGGTGTTACATCCGTGTATGACTTAGGATCATCACTTTTGCGAAGATGGATAAGGTATTCTATATTGCCCTCGGGACCTTTGATTGGCGAATAGTCGAGATTAAGCACATCAAAACCGTTTTCAAGGCAAAAATCAAATATTTTTCTGACAACCTCAACATGGACGGCAGGATCACGAACTACGCCCTTTTTGCCCACCTTTTCTCTGCCAGCCTCAAACTGCGGTTTGATTAGGCAGACCGCCTGCGCGTTTTCGCTCATAAGCTCTCTTGCAACAGGCAAAATCAGCTTTAATGAAATGAACGAAACATCAACCGAGAAAAAGTCAATTTCATCGGGAACCTGCTCCCTTGTAACCTTTCTCATATTGGTGCGTTCAAGATTGACAACACGGGGATCGTTGCGAAGCTTCCAAGCAAGCTGACCGTAACCGACATCAATTGAATACACCTTTTTTGCACCGTTTTGGAGCATACAGTCGGTAAAGCCGCCCGTTGACGCACCGATATCCATTGTTATCTTATCTTTTAAATCAAAGTCAAAATTGTCTATGGCCTTTTCAAGCTTTAAACCGCCACGACTGACATTATTTTCTGTGTGTTGCCCCTTACTTCAATTTTAACATTTTCACATAAGAAGTTCCGCACTTATCGGCTTTCTGATTGTCAACATAAACCTGTCCCGACATTATAATCGCCTTAGCCTTTTCACGGCTGTCGGTAAAGCCCTTTTCATATACAAGAATATCAAGTCTTTTTTCATTCTAATTCTTTTCCTTTAAATTTTTGGTAATAGTATTTACCATTCCGTCATCATCGAGTTTAAGCTCATGAAGAGCCTCACTGACAGACATCTGCTTGACAAATTTGTCATTAATAGCCTTTATATGATAATCTCCGCAGAACTGTGTGCAACAGAGTAAATCGGAGAAATTTCTCGCAATACCGCCGTTTTTGATGCCCTCTTCAAAAAACCATACATTATCGAAATCTGCCGCAAAATCAACGGCATTTTCGTCAATCGGTTTAATTCTGCAAAGTTTTAATATGCAAATCTCAACGCCCTGTTTTGCAAGGGTTTCCTTGGCTTTGCAGGCATAAGAGAAAAGTCTGCCATAGGTTATGAGAAGATTTTTACAATTCTGATTTCCGTAAACATCGTAAGAAAGATTTTCTTCACCGAAATTATCGGGTCTGTAAAGCTCTCCGCCACGGGGATAACGCACAACAGCGAGGCTGTCGCAAATGTAAATTGCGGTTGAAAGAGATTTTCTCATACCGTCAAAATATGCCGGAGAAAAAATTGTTGTGTTCGGAATGGTGTTGAGTATCGAAACATCAAACACACCCTGATGAGTTTCACCGTCATCACCAACAATTCCCGCACGGTCAACCCCGATTACGAGGTGAAGCTTTCCGAGGGCCGCATCATGCAAAAGCTGGTCATAGGCTCTCTGGAGAAATGTTGAATACACGGCAAAAACAGGTCGCATACCCTTTGCGGCAAGTCCGCATCCAAAAGTTACTGCGTGTTCTTCAGCAATACCGACATCAAAAAATCTTTCCTTAAAAAGCCTTGAAAATTCGGCAAGTCCCGTTCCTCCCGACATTGCGGCTGTAATTGCGCAAATCTTTTTATCGTCCTCGGCTAATTCGCACATAGTCTTTCCGAACTCAGCCGAAAATCCCTTGTGACTTGAAAGCGGTTCGCCCGAATCAATATCGAACCTGCCTATTCCGTGAAATCCGCCCGGATTGTCCTCGGCAGGCTGATAGCCTTTGCCTTTTTTGGTAACAACATGAACAAGAACTGGAGAATTCACCTTTTTTGCACACTCAAACGCATTTTCAAGCTCATCAATGTTATGTCCGTCAATAGGTCCGAGATAGGTAAAACCAAAGCAGTCAAAAAGAGTGTTTTTGTACACAAGATTTTTAAGTTTAGACTTTCCTCCCTGAAGAAATCTTTTCAGAGGTTTTCCGATAAGCGGAATGTGTAAAAGAATTTTTTCCGTAATTTTCTTGACTCGCATATACCACGGCTGAATTCTTACCGTTGTAAGGTAGCGTGACAATGCGCCTACATTCGGTGAAATGGACATTTTGTTATCATTGAGAACAACAATAAAGTTCTTGTTGAATCTGCCTGAGTTGTTCATTCCCTCAAAAGCAAGTCCACCCGTAAATGAACCGTCACCAATCACGGCAACGGTGTAGCTTTGGTCCCCCATAAGGTGTTTTGCTCTTGCAATTCCGTATGCGGCTGATATTGATGTACTGCTGTGACCTGTGTTAAAATCGTCGTATTTGCTCTCGGCACGCTTCGGAAAGCCTGAAATTCCGCCTTTTTTGCGGATTGTGTCAAACTGCTCGTAGCGTCCCGTCAACAGCTTGTGGGTATATGCCTGATGTCCGACATCCCATACAATGCTGTCTTTCGGCAGATTAAAGCTACGCTCAAGAGCAACGGTAAGTTCAACAACACCGAGGTTCGGTGAAAGATGTCCTCCGTTTACAGACACGGTTTCAACGAGCTTTTCCCTTATTTCGGTACACAGCTTTTCAAGCTGTTCGTCATTAAGCTTTTTGACATCATGCGGTGATTTAATTTTAGAAAGCAGTTCATACTCACCCATAATTTATTTCCTATCCGTATAATTAATATTTGCAAAGAATTATTTATTTCTCTTTGCAAGCTTGTAAGCAAATTCTTCAAGCTCTTTTGTATCACCATCAAAGCCATGAAGTGCGTTAACAGCTTTTTCGGTAAGTTCATCAACAAGCTCACGGCACTTTTCAATTCCGAGAAGTGAAACATAGGTTGATTTACTGTTTTCTGCGTCACTGCCTACAGGCTTGCCGAGTTCCTCATCGGAGGAGGTTACATCGAGAATATCGTCCTGAATTTGGAACGCAATGCCGATGCATTCGCCGAATTCAGAGGCGGCTTTAATTTGCTTATCGTTTGCACCTGCGCTTATACAGCCCAGTTCACAAGCCGCTTTGATAAGACAGGCTGTTTTTTTGTAGTCCATTTCACGAAGGACTTCAATCGGAGCGTTTGTGTTTTCGCTCATAAGGTCAATCACCTGACCGCCTATCATTCCTGTCGCACCTGCGTATTTTGAAAGTACGGAAACACCTCTGCAACACGCAGAAGTTCCGCAGATTTTTACTGTCTTTTCGTTTGTAAGGGTTTCGAAGGCAAGCGTCAGAAGGGCGTCACCTGCAAGCAATGCGATATCTTCGCCGAATACCTTGTGGTTTGACGGCTTGCCTCTTCTGAGGTCATCGTTGTCCATACACGGCAAATCATCGTGAATGAGAGAATATGTGTGAATCATTTCAACTGCACAGGCAAATGCCATTGCAGACTCTTCACTTCCGCCGCAAAGGCTGTTAAACGAGAACACAAGATACGGACGGACACGCTTTCCGCCTGCCTCAAGGCTGTAAGCCATTGCGTCAATCAGCTTTTTTTCACGGCAATCCGTACTCGGCAGACAGCTCTTTAAAGCGTTTTCAATATTTTTTGCATAATCTTTAGTCATTGTCATCACCCTTTGAAAGCTTTGAAATTCTCTCGTTTATATCAATAATTTTCCCCTTGCATTGTTCAAGCTGTTTCATACAATAAGCAAGGAGTTCACACGCTTTTGCGTACTCCTCCATTGTCTGTTCGAGAGTAAGTTCACCGCTCTCCATTTTTGAAACCGTTTTTTCAAGCAGTTCGTTTGCCTGCTCAAAAGTCAAATTTTTATTTTCCATTGGTTTTTACCTCTGTACCTGCATATTCAAGCAGTCTTTGCATACGGTGATTTGCACCGCTTCGGCTGATTGGGGTTGAAAGATTCTGTCCCAAATCACGAAGTGACATATCGGGATTTTCAAGCCTTAAATATGCGATTTCACGCAAGTCCTCGGGCAAAGAATCGATTCCGACTGTCTTTTTTATATATTCGATTGCACTGAGCTGTTTCGCAGACGCCGTTGCGATTTTTCCGATATTCGCAACCTCGCCGTTAATTCTGCGGTTCACATTGTTGCGAACCTGCTTTATTGCCTTTGTACCCATAATTTCCATTGATCTTATCGGTGAACCTATGTAGGTAAGCAAGTCACAAATCTGCTCGCTCTCCTTAAAATAGACAATGTAACTGCCGCTGCGGACAACCGTTTTTGGAATAAGGGTACATTCGGTTATTTCGGAAAGAATCTTGCACAAATCCTGAGAAAGATTTTTGTGCGGAACACAAAATTCAAGATGATAGCTTTTCATGGGATCGGATACCGAACCGCAGCTAAGAAAAACTCCGCGCAAAAACGATTGCGAAAGTTCTTCGCTTGAAAGATTTGCCCTGTTGACACGCAAAGTAATCTGACCGTCCGTATGACCGAAATCTTCAAAAATACGCTTGCAATCGTTTCCGTCAACCACAATTATTTTGTAAAGATGGCTGTCGCTTGATTTTGTTCGCAAAGCCGATTGTTTTTCAATTATCGGCATATATAAATTCTGCAAAAGAAATATAAGACGATTTCCCGCATAATTGCTTTCTGTTGTGAAGGTTATTTTGTTCGGAGAAAAATTTCTGCTGAATAAAAGCATTCCGTAAAGCTCCGCTTTTAGAGCCTCACGGTCAAACTGTTCAACCGAACAAATTTCTTTTTTTACATCCGAGGAAAATGACATTTCTGCACCTTACCTGTCAATATCTCTGTGCTGAATAACACACCTATAGCCTTTTTCATGAAAGTGGTCATTCAGCTGCATTGCGATTGTAACACTTCTGTGCTTGCCGCCCGTACAACCTATGCCGACAACAAGCTCGCTTTTGCCCTCTTTGAGATAGAGCGGTACAGAAAAATCGAGCATACTCAAAAGTCGCTTTAAAAATTCGGTTGTTTCTTCACTTTCAAGAACATAGTCACGCACATCTTTGTCCAGTCCTGTAAGATGTTTGAGTTCGGGAATGTAAAAAGGATTAGGCAGACAACGCACATCCATAATGAGATCTGCCTCAAGCGGAATTCCGTATTTGAAACCGAACGACATAAATGTCAGCGTAATGCTTTGTGAAGTATCCTCCATGAACATTGACATAATTCGCTCTCGGAGCTGTTTGTTTGACATATATGTAGTGTCAATGTTATAATCGGCTGTTCTTTTAATAGGCAAAAGAAGCTCCCTTTCAAGCTCAACGGCAGACAGTACAGAACCGTCCTTGAGTTTTTCCGAAAGATGATGTCTTCTTCTTGTTTCCTTATAACGAACAACGAGCCTGTCCGTCATTGCGTCAAAGAACAATACCTTTACATTTTCGTAATGCGTTTTGAAGTGTTCAATCTGAGAACACATTTCCTCAAATTTTTCGTTACCTCTTACATCGACAACAACCGCAACCCTCTTCATTGAATCATCTTCAGATTTGAGGCAAAGCCGATAGAGTGTTGACAACAGACTTGACGGAAGATTGTCAACACAATAATAACCGATGTCTTCAAGCACATGAAGAGCGCCTGTTTTGCCTGCACCCGACATTCCCGTAATGATTACAAATTCCATAAAATTACACCTTTTTTGCTTTATAGAAAAATAAGTTCACATTCAAGCTTGTAGCCTGTTTCATTTTCAACAGCTTTCTGAATTTCCGACACAAGCTGTTTTACATCGTCAGCCGTAGCTTTTGATTTGTTGATGATAAATCCTGCGTGCTTTTCGCTGACCTGAGCGCCCCCGACTGTTTTGCCCTTGAGTCCGCATTGCTCAATGAGCGCACCTGCAAATGCACCCTCCGGTCTTTTGAACACACTGCCTGCGCTCGGATATTCAAGCGGCTGTTTTGTTGAACGGCGGTTCATATAATCGTTCATTCTGTTCTGAATTTCTTCGGGATCATCTTTTTTAAGTTTGAATACCGCACCTGTGATTATGCAACCGTTTTTGCGGTAAACGCTTGTTCTGTAGCCAAACTCAAGATTCTCCGCCTCTGTTCTGCCGATATCGCCGTTCTGTGTGATGTGAGAAACGCTGTATACAACATCTTTCATTTCACCGCCGTATGCACCTGCGTTCATAAACAAAGCACCGCCGACTGTTCCCGGAATTCCCCATGCAAATTCAAGTCCCGAAAGTCCGCATTTTTGGGCAAACTTACACAGACTTCCCAAAGCCGCACCTGCGCCGCAATAGATTGTTGTATCGTCAATTAATGAAATATTCCTGAAATCACCGTCAAGACGGAGAACCGTGCCGTGGATTCCCTCATCCGGAACCAGAACATTACTGCCATTGCCGAGAAGAATATACTTCTCCTTGCAGACATCGCATTCCTTTAAGATTTTCATCAGCTGAGAAAGGTTTGTCACCTTTATGTAAACATCTGCTTTTCCGCCGATTTTAAATGAAGTGTGTCTGCTCATCGGTTCAAATCGTCTTGCATCACAATCAAGCTTTTGAGCACAGTTATATATAATATCGGTAGTGTCCATTCAATTACCCTCCGTTGTTAGTTTAGAATATGAAATTTCTGTTCCCTGTATTCCGTTACAAAGCGGAATTATTCCCACGTATCAACAATAACCTTTGGTGACGGCGGAAGATCCTCAACAGCCATTCCTAGATTTTTGAGAAGTTCTCTTGCGGCATTGTAGCCCATTTTCTTCTGTCTGTTATTCATGGCGGCAACCTCTATGATTACAGCAAGGTTACGGCCGGGCTTTACGGGAATTGTAAGAGTCGGCACTTCGACACCGAGAATCTTCATATATTCGTTGTCAAGTCCCATTCTGTCATAAACCTTTGCGCTGTCCCATTGCTCAAGGTTGATTACCATATCAATCTTTTCCTGCAGCTTGATAGCACCCATACCGAAAAGTTTTCTGGCATTAATAATTCCGATACCTCGAAGCTCAATGAAGTGACGGATATTTTCGGGCGACTGGCCATAGAGTGTAGTCTGGGCAGTTCTTCTGATTTCTACGGCATCATCGGCAACAAGACGGTGACCACGCTTAATAAGCTCAATTGCGGTTTCACTCTTACCGACACCGCTGTCGCCCGTAAGCAGACAGCCTTCGCCGTACACTTCAACAAGAACGCCGTGACGGGTAATTCTCGGAGCAAGCTCTTTGTTAAGATATTGTACAAGTGATGCAGTAAGATCCGATGTACTCTGCGGGGTGCTGAAAATAGACACCTTGTGCAGCTTTGCACTTTCGAGAATTGCGTTTGACGGTTCAATATCACGGCAGATTATTACAGCCGGAGGACCAAAGCTGAAAATGGAGTCAATAACCATTTTCTGAGCCTCCGGACCGTATCTGCCGAGATATGAGAACTCTGTATTACCGAGAACCTGAATTCGCTTGTTGTCAAAGAATTCAAGATAACCCGTAAGCTCAAGTCCCGGTCTGTTGATTTCAACAGTCGATATGTTAGTTTCCTTGTAATTTTCAGCAACATAAACTTCGGTGAGGTTCAATGCTTCTGCAATTTGCGACAGCGGAACAGAAAATTCAACAGACATAAATCATCGTCCTATCCTAAATATTTATTACCTTTCACAAATCAGAGCAACCGCTCTGCCGCCTAACGGGCAGATGTATGCTCTCAGGCTATATACTTATTGCTATTATACACCATAACGCAGTTTTGATAAAGTCTTTTTGTGAATTATTTTTCAATTTTTAATAAAATTTTCTCATTTTTCTGTTACTGTTTTAACAATGTCTGCTTTTAATTCTTTATCGGAACTAATATAACAAATACTCAAATAGCCGTTGTTTTTACCCTTAAAATTATTGAATATGGATAAAGATGTTACGGAAAGGTTGTTATTATTATTCTTCAACAGAACAATGTGTTCTTTAACTTTTTTCAGTGCGTTTTTATCTTTTGAAAAAAGTTGCAAAGTTTTTGTATCCGAAAGGGCAGTATAGGTCAAAGGTGAAATTGCGGTTTCTTTTGAAATATAGTCAATATCGGTTTTGAGAGTTTTTTCTCCGAGATTTGAGTCGATAAGATACAATTCAAGCTTTGAAAGCGTCAGCGCAGGGATATAAGTTTTCTTTGCCGATATTACGGCTTTTTCAAGGCTGTCAGCCTCAACCGAAACACTTTGCACATCCTCGCTGTTCTCAAGCAGATAGAAA
>ENA-OQET01000403-OQET01000403.1-human-gut-metagenome-genome-assembly--contig:-NODE-403-length-23098-cov-4.064168_pt1 | contig 23098 bp, 19 predicted proteins | sample MGYA00242800_ERZ504645 | MGnify/ENA primary metagenome ERZ504645 (study PRJEB26092, sample SAMD00036308) | human gut metagenome | host: Homo sapiens | study: EMG produced TPA metagenomics assembly of... | reverse complement strand
GAAGCCGCTGGGTGAGTGTGTTCTTGTGATCGAGGGCAGGAGCCGCAGTGAGATGGAGGCGGAGAAGCGTGCTTCCTGGGAGGAGATTTCCATTGCGGAGCATGTGGCGATGTATGAGCAGCAGGGGGAATTCCAGGAAGGATGCCATGAAGCTTGCTGCCAAGGATCGTGGTGTTTCCAAGCGGGATATTTATAAGGCGCTTCTGGATGGAGAAGATTCTGCTGAATGATCAGGTGTAATTGTGGTACGGATCGTAGGTAACGTGATCGTGGATGATTGAATAAGCTGCATACTGTGACCAAGGATTTTTTGGGAACGTATGTGGCATTTTTTTGTGGTAATAAAAGTACTGTGCGGATTTTGTCGAAATGATTTGCTTGCAGTATAGACCATATTGTGCTGTATTTTGAGATTGCATTTAATAAGATACTTTTTGCCTGTATTTCCTATGATTTTGCGTGGAAATACAGGCTTTTTTGTGCTATAATAAACTCTGTATTCGTATGTAAAAAATATTTATTTTACAGGTATAAATGACACTTCCGGAGCGGGTTTGAGAATTGCTTTCTGCAAAATGAAAATACAGTATTTCCTGAAATTAAAAGATCAGTTTATCTTGTTCAGGATTTGATGTAATGATTTCTGAAGCTGCTATGGTTCTGCAGAAATGAATTTTCAAACACGTCCGGACGACAAGAACAGGAGGAATGACATGGGCGCAGAGAATACAGAATACGGCGCGGATCAGATCCAGATCCTGGAAGGACTGGAAGCCGTACGTAAGAGGCCTGGAATGTATATCGGAAGTACCTCCAGCCGTGGACTTCATCATCTCGTATATGAGATCGTGGATAACGCAGTCGATGAAGCACTGGCTGGTTTTTGTACGGAGATCCATGTAGATATCAATCCGGATAATTCCATTACAGTTACAGATAATGGTCGTGGTATTCCGGTTGGCATCAATCATAAGGCAGGTATTCCGGCAGTTGAGGTTGTATTTACCATTCTTCACGCAGGCGGTAAGTTCGGCGGTGGAGGATATAAGGTTTCCGGTGGTCTTCACGGTGTTGGTGCATCTGTTGTAAATGCACTTTCCGAATGGCTGGAGGTTACCATCTACCGAGAGGGTAAGGAATACAAACAGAGATATGAGCGTGGCAAGACTATGTACCCGCTGAAGGTGGTAGGTGACTGTGATCCGGGGCTTTCAGGAACGAAGGTTTATTTCCTTCCGGACAAGGAGATCTTTGAGGAGACTGTTTATGATTATGATATACTGAAACAGAGACTTCGTGAGATGGCTTTCCTGACTAAGGGTCTTCGTATCGTTCTGGAGGATAAGAGAGAGGGACAGGAGCGCGAGAAGGTATTCCACTATGAGGGTGGTATCCGTGAGTTTGTAAGCTACCTGAACAGAAGCAAGGAGGCTCTTTACCCGGAGATCATTTACTGTGAGGGTGAGAAGGACGGCGTGTCTGTAGAGGTTGCGCTGCAGCATAATGACTCCTATACAGAGAACACCTATGGCTTTGTAAACAATATCAATACACCGGAGGGCGGTACACACATTACCGGTTTCCGTAATGCAATCACCAATACATTTAATGATTATGCACGTAAGAACAAGCTTCTCAAGGACAGTGAGCCGAACTTAAGCGGTGATGATATCCGTGAGGGCCTGACTGCGATCGTCAGTGTTAAGATCGAGAATCCGCAGTTTGAGGGTCAGACCAAGCAGAAGCTTGGAAACAGTGAGGCAAGAGGTGCGGTAGACAGTGTCGTAAGTAAACAGCTGGAGATTTTCCTGGAGCAGAATCCTGCAGTTGCCAAGGCTACCGTTGAGAAATCTGTTCTTGCACAGAGAGCCAGAGAGGCAGCCAGAAAGGCACGTGACCTTACAAGAAGAAAATCCGCACTGGACAGCATGTCGCTTCCGGGAAAGCTTGCAGACTGTTCTGACAAGAATCCGGAGAACTGTGAGATCTATATCGTAGAGGGAGATTCCGCGGGCGGTTCTGCCAAGACAGCGAGAAACCGTGCCACACAGGCGATCCTTCCGCTGCGTGGTAAGATCCTGAATGTTGAGAAGGCACGTCTGGATAAGATTTACGGAAACAAAGAGATCAAGGCAATGATCACTGCCTTCGGAACCGGAATCCATGAGGATTTTGATATTTCCAAGCTTCGTTATCACAAGATCATCATTATGACCGATGCCGATGTTGACGGTGCACATATCGCAACACTGCTTCTGACCTTCCTGTATCGTTTCATGCCGGAGCTGATCAAGCAGGGATATGTATACCTGGCGCAGCCTCCTCTCTATAAAGTGGAGAAGAACAAAAAGGTATGGTATGCATATGACGATGATGAGCTGAACAATATCCTTACCGAGATCGGACGTGACGGAAACAATAAGATCCAGCGTTATAAAGGTCTGGGTGAGATGGATGCCGAGCAGCTCTGGGAGACTACTATGGACCCTGAGAAGAGAATCCTTCTCCGTGTGACCATGGACGAAGCTGCCACATCTGAGATCGATCTGACATTTACCACTCTTATGGGAGACAAGGTAGAGCCAAGACGTGAATTTATCGAAGAAAATGCAAGATTCGTTAAGAATCTTGATATCTAGGAGAATAAAGAGAATGGAAGATAATATTTTTGACAAAGTCCACGAAGTGGATCTGGAAAAAACGATGAGGAATCTTACATCGACTATGCCATGAGTGTTATCGCCTCACGAGCTTTGCCTGATGTAAGAGACGGTCTGAAGCCGGTACAGCGCCGAGTTCTGTACTCTATGATCGAGCTGAATAATGGTCCTGACAAGCCACACAGAAAATGTGCGCGTATTGTCGGTGATACCATGGGTAAATATCATCCGCACGGTGACAGCTCCATCTATGGTGCGCTGGTCAATATGGCTCAGGAATGGTCCACAAGATATCCGCTGGTTGACGGACATGGAAACTTTGGTTCCGTGGATGGTGACGGTGCGGCTGCCATGCGATATACAGAGGCACGTCTCAGCAAGATATCCATGGAGATGCTTGCTGACATCAACAAGGATACGGTTGATTTTCAGCCGAACTTTGATGAAACAGAGCGTGAGCCGGTTGTGCTTCCGGCACGTTTTCCGAACCTTTTGGTAAACGGTACTACAGGTATTGCGGTAGGTATGGCAACCAATATTCCGCCGCATAACCTTCGTGAAACTATCAATGCAGTTGTTAAGATCATTGACAACATTGTAGAAGAAGACAGAGAAACAGCTATGGAGGAGCTTCTTGAGATCGTAAAGGGACCGGACTTCCCTACAGGAGCGACCATCCTCGGAACGAGAGGAATCGAGGAAGCTTACCGTACCGGACGTGGCAAGATCCGTGTCCGTGCGGTGACAAATATCGAAACTTTGCCAAACGGTAAATCCCGTATCGTAGTTACCGAGCTCCCGTACCTTGTAAACAAGGCACGTCTGATCGAGAAGATCGCAGAGCTTGTCCGTGATAAAAAGATCGACGGGATCACAGACCTGAACGATCATTCCAGCCGTGAGGGTATGCGAATCTGTATTGATCTTCGTAAGGATGCCAATGCCAACGTGATCCTGAATCTGCTCTACAAGCATACACAGCTGCAGGATACTTTTGGTGTGATCATGCTTTCTCTTGTTCCAAATCATGGAAGTATGGAACCGAAGGTTCTGAACCTGAAAGAGATGCTGGAGTACTATCTGGAGCATCAGGAGAATGTAGTTCGCAGAAGAACACAGTATGATCTTAATAAGGCACAGGAGAGAGCCCATATTTTGGAAGGTCTTCTGAAGGCACTTGATAATATTGATGAAGTGATCCGCATCATCCGTGGTTCCCGCAACGTACAGATCGCCAAGCAGGAGCTGATCGACCGTTTTGAGCTGACAGATGTGCAGGCACAGGCGATCGTGGATATGCGTCTCCGTGCATTGACAGGTCTGGAAAGAGAGAAGCTGGAGGCTGAGTATGCAGAGCTTATGGAGAAAATCCGCAAGTTCCAGGCAATCCTTGCTGACCGCAAGCTCCTTCTCCGGGTGATCCGTGAGGAGATCCTTGCCATTGCAGAGAAATACGGCGATGACAGAAAGACTTCCATCGGATACGATGTATATGATATCTCTACAGAGGATCTGATCCCGAGAGAAAATACAGTGATCGCAATGACAAAGCTTGGTTATATCAAGCGTATGACCGTTGACAACTTCCGCAGCCAGAACCGTGGTGGCAGAGGAATCAAGGGTATGCAGACGATTGAGGATGACTATATCGAAGAGCTTCTGATGACGACGACGCACCATTATCTCATGTTCTTTACTAATACAGGACGTGTATACAGACTGAAGGCATATGAGATCCCGGAGGCCGGTCGTACAGCTAGAGGAACTGCGATCATCAATCTTTTGCAGCTTGCACCGGGAGAAAAGATCACAGCTGTGATCCCGCTTCGTAAATATGAAGAGGGTCATTATCTGATGATGGCCACCAAGAAAGGCCTTGTGAAGAAAACTCCGATCAAGGATTACGAGAATGTCCGTAAGACAGGTCTTACAGCAATCGTTCTTCGTGATGATGACGAGCTGATCGAGGTTAAGGCTACTGATAATAATAAAGATATTATTCTTGTGACCAGGGACGGACAGTGTATCCGCTTTAAGGAAACGGATGTCCGCAGCACAGGCCGTGCGTCCATGGGAGTAAGAGGTATGAATCTTACTGACGGTGATGAAGTTGTTGCCATGCAGCTGAACACTCAGGGAGATTATCTGCTTGTAGTTTCCGAGAACGGAATGGGCAAACGTACAGCTATGAGTGAGTTCGTTGTCCAGAACCGTGGCGGTAAGGGTGTGAAGTGCTACAAGATCACCGAGAAGACCGGAAATGTTGTTGGCGCCAAGGCTGTCAACGAAGAGAACGAGATCATGATGATCACTACAGAGGGTATCATTATCCGTCTGCAGTGTGCGGATATCTCTGTTCTTGGAAGGATCACCTCCGGTGTGAAGATGATCAATCTTACAGAGGGTGTAACCGTTGCAAGTATCGCCAAGGTAAGAGATAAAGATCCGGAAGCAGATACAACTACCGAAAAAGCTGACGGAGAAACCGGCAATAACGAAGAAGGCTCTGCAGAGGAAGCTGTCACAGGCAGCGAAGAGGAATAAGGTCGAGGATAAGTCATGACGACGACAAAGAAAAAACGCAGAAAAAAATCAGTAAAGAAGCTGAAATACTCTAATAAAAAACTGAATTTTGTCCATATTGCGACACTGGCGGGGATCATTTTGATCCTGCTGGTGATCGTTCTGGCGGCCAGAGGTTGCGGAAAGATCAGCCACAGAACTCCGGAGGGGGTTGTGGAAGGCTACATCAAAGCGGCAGCAGCAGGCAAGAATAAAAAGATGCAGAGCTGTTACAGTGCGGATAAGTTATCGGATGAGGCGAAAACAGAGATTTCCTCCACGATAAAATATTTTCAGGCCCATGGAGTAAAGGATGTAAATATCGACAGCTGTGGCTCCATTTCTGAAAACAAAAATTATTCTTATGTTTATATCCGCTATAATCTTGTTCTGGAGAACGAGCAGGAATATCCATGTATCAGTACCTATCTTGTAAAGGTCCAGGACAAAAAGTATTATCTGTATGCGCCTTCTGAGATTTCAGATAAGATCAGCCAGCAGGCTGCCAAGGATTATCAGAAATTTATGACTACGAAAACCTATACAGATTATACAAAGGCTTATGAGGTTTTTCTGAAAAAGAATCCGGGATACGAGGATAAGATCGCAGGGAAACTGAACGGATAAAGCAGAGGCGGGAGGATGTAAGAATGAAGCGGATTTTGCTGATGGTGCTCAGAAATATAGTCTTTGTTCCTTACTGGTGGATCAAGCTTTGCTGGTATGCAGCGCATACAGATGATTATCCGGAAGAGAAGAAATACGCATTCCTGAGACTGATAGATGAGCATGCCATTGAAGGCGGAAATATCCATATTGATGTGCATGGAGCTGAAAATATCCCAAAAGAAAAGGGATTTATGTTTTTTCCGAATCACCAGGGACTGTTTGATGTGCTGGCGATCATCCGGGCATGCCCGGTTCCTTTTTCGGTAGTTGCCAAGAAGGAAGTTGGAGAGATTCCTTTTCTGAAGCAGGTTTTTGCCTGTATGAAAGCCTTTATCATTGACAGGGAAGACCTGAAGCAGTCCATGCAGGTCATTGTCAATGTAATACGGGAAGTGAAGGCTGGTCGTAATTATCTGATCTTTCCGGAGGGAACCAGAAGTAAAAACGGAAATCATCCGGGGCCGTTCAAGGGCGGCAGCTTCAAGACTGCCACCAAGACGAAATGCCCGATCGTTCCGGTTGCACTGATCGATTCCTTTAAGGCTTTTGATACCGGCTCTACAGAGAGGATCACCGTACAGGTGCATATCCTTCCTCCGATGTATTATGAGGAATACAAAGATATGCATACCACAGAGCTCGCAGAAGAAGTGAAGAGACGGATCGAAAAGGTGATCGAAGAGAATATTATGTAAAAAAGAAAAGACTTTGATGAAGTTGGAATAAAAACATCATCAAGGTCCTTTTTTTTGTTGTATGTTTTATATAAAAACGAAACGTTTTATTTGTGAATTGTTGGGCATATACAACCAAAAGGTTTGATGATAACATAGAGGCATCCATACAATATAAATAAAAGATGTAAAGAGGACGAACAGATGAAAAAAGAAGAATACCTTTCTCTGATCGATGAGGTGATCGCACAGGGACCATACACGGATACCTGGGATTCTCTCTGTGAGCATCCTACGCCGAAGTGGTATGCAAGAGATAAATTCGGAATTTTTATCCACTGGGGTGTTTACAGTGTTCCGGCTTTCGGAAACGAATGGTATCCCAGAAATATGTATGTGAAAGGCTCTAAGGAGAACCTGCATCATACAGAGAAATACGGAACTCTGGATAAATTCGGCTATAAGGATTTTATTCCTCAGTTTAAGGCTGAGAAGTTTGATCCGAAGGAATGGGCAGCCTTATTTAAAGAGGCGGGGGCGAAATTCGTAGTTCCGGTAGCGGAGCATCACGATGGATTTCAGATGTATGCCAGTGACCTTTGTCGCTGGAACGCTGCTGAGATGGGACCGAAAAGAGATATTCTCGGAGATCTGAAGATAGAGGTTGAGAAAGAGGGAATGGTTCTCGGTGCTTCTTCTCACAGAGCAGAGCATTACTGGTTCTTTAATGGAGGTCGTCAGATCCCGGAGGCTGATGTCAATGATCCGGAATATGCGGATCTTTATGGGCCGGCAGCAGGAATCACCAGAGATATGAGTGATATTTATGACAATCCTCCGACAGAGGAGCATATGCAGGACTGGCTTGTCCGCACCTGCGAGATCGTGGATAAATATCAGCCATCCATCGTGTATTTTGACTGGTGGATCCAGCAGTATGCATGGAAACCGTATCTTCGTAAATTTGCAGCATATTATTACAACCGTTCTGCACAGTGGGGAAAAGAAACAGCTATTGATGCCAAATTTGACGCATATGTTTATGGCAGCGCAGTCAATGATCTGGAAAGAGGTCAGTTAGACCATATCACGCCGGATCTGTGGCAGAATGATACGTCTGTAGCTAAGAACTCCTGGGGCTATACCATTGGAAATGATTATAAGAAGCCTTCCGATGTAGTGCTGGATCTGATCGATGTAGTCAGCAAAAATGGTGCACTTCTTCTTAATATCGGACCGAAGCCGGATGGAACAATTCCGGAAGAGGATGCACATATCCTGAGAGAAATGGGAAAATGGCTGAAGGTAAACGGAGAGGCGATATACGGAACCAGATACTGGAAGATATTCGGAGAGGGACCGACGGTGGTTCCGGAGGGACATTTCACGGATACCTATGATAAGCACTTTACTTCTGAGGATATCCGTTTTACAAGTAAGAGCAATCATATTTATGCGACTGTTCTGCACTGGCCGGAGGATGGAGAGATCCATATCAAAGCTCTTGGCAATGATATGAAGCTTTTGAAATCCACGATCCGGGATATTGAGATCCTCGGAACAGATCTGCATCCGGCATTTGCGAGAAATAAAGAACTGGATATTTCCTGCGGAAGAGGGGTTATTGAGGCGGGAGATATGCCGGTGGTATTGAAGATCACAGTAGAATAGCTGTTGGGGGAAGCGAGTAAATTATAATGTCTTTTTGAAAGGACAGAAAGGATAAGGTATTTTAATTATGGGAGATGTAAGATTCACAGGAAACTGGAACTCTGTAAATGCACACACAGTTCCAAAATGGTATGAGGATTGTAAATTTGGAATTTTTATCCATTGGGGAATTTATTCCGTGCCGGCATTTGCACCGCATACATGGGAGCTGGGAGAGGTTGATTCCAAGGAATGGTTTGCGGATAATCCGTATGCAGAATGGTATTACAATTCTCTGAACATTGGAAAAGGTCCTACATATAAGCATCATATAGAAAAATACGGAAAAGATTTCAAATACGAAGATTTTATTCCTATGTGGAAAGCTGAAAACTGGGATCCGAAGCAGTGGGCAGAGATCTTCAAAGAAGCAGGTGCGGAGTATGTTGTTCTGACAACCAAGCATCATGACGGATTCTGCCTGTTCCCAAGTAAATATACACATTTCAATTCCGTAGAAATGGGACCGAAGAGAAATATCACCGGTGAGCTGACAGAAGCTGTCCGTGACGCAGGAATCCGCATGGGCCTGTATTATTCCGGACTGATCGACTGGCAGTATGCAAACGATCCTATTTTTGAGGATGATGATCTGTTTGGAACAGCCAGTCCGACATTTGCATATGCAGATTATTCCTATAATCAGATGAAAGAGCTTGTAGATGATTATGCACCGAGTGTGTTCTGGAATGATATCGGATGGCCGACACAGAGTGAAGAGATGATGCCGTATTTCTTTGCACATTATTACAATAAGGTTCCGGAGGGTGTGGTAAATGACCGTTTCAACGGACGTTATCATGATTTCCTTACTAAGGAATATAAAGCCGGTTCTGTAAACAGAAATGAGAAATGGGAGATGTGCCGTGGAATGGGCTTATCCTTCGGTTATAATGCCAACGAAGGCGATGACAAGCTGATCTCTGTTCCGGATCTGATCTCACTTCTTGTCGGAACAGTGGCAAATAACGGAAATCTTCTCCTGAACATCGGCCCGAAGGCAGACGGAACTATCCCGGAGGAGCAGGTAAGAAGACTGAAGATCCTGGGTGCATGGCTGAAGGTAAACCATGACGGTATTTACGGAACACGCTGCAGTGACCGTGAATCTGAGCTGCTTGAGAGTGGAATCGAGCTCCATTATACACAGAAAGACGGAAATCTGAATGTGTTTGCAGATCATCTGAAGGAAGGTGCCAATGAATTCCTGATCAAGGGCTATCACGGACAGCTGAGACCATTTGATCCGGCAGTGAAGGTAGAAACTGAAGATACTGCAGAAGGACTTCTTGTGAAGATCCCGGAATATAAAGAAGATATGTATGTGGTTGGATTAACCAACAGATTCTAAATGATGAACAGGAGGACCGGATGTATGTCGGTCCTTTTTGTTGCTGCATGGGAGAAGATCGTGGATATCCGATCGATTCTCAGGGAGGGAGCTTTTATGTTTGGGAAAAAAATCGCAATACTGTTATCAACGTCAATGATCCTGACAGGGTCCTGTGTATCTTCTGTGGCTGTACATGCACAGACTGGTTATGCGGCTGAATATGCGCAGGAAGCATCGGCAGCAGGTGTGCAGAGCACTGCAAAGCTTGTTGCGAAGGGCTCCTGTGGAAGCAAAGCTGTTTACCGATTGTACTCCAATGGAAACCTGCAGATACAGGGAAAAGGGGAGGTTAAGGTTACCGATGATTTTTCATACAGATCAGCAATGATAAAAACAGTAACCGTTGCATCTGGGATCACGGGAATCGGTGACAGAACCTTTTCAGACTGCAGAAATATGAAGAGGATTTCGTTGCCGGGAACTCTGCGGAGTATTGGAGTAAGAGCATTTGGAGATACTGCGATCACCAGGATCAAGCTTCCTGATGGACTGAAAAGCATTGGTGCATATGCTTTTTACCAGAGTAAGCTTATGAGCCTAGATGTACCGAAAACTGTAACAAAAATTGATGAATATGCTTTCAGTTACTGTAACAGTCTGGAATCTGTCATCATTCCGGGAAGTGTGAAAATATTACCGGAATCGTTATTTGAGGCGGATATGAAGCTGAAAAAGGTTACGCTTGGACAGGGCGTTTCCAGGATAGAAAGAGCGGCCTTTCGGCATTGCGGTTTGACAGGAGTAAGCTTTCCGGACAGTGTTACGGTTATTGGGGAAGGTGCGTTTTCTTTTTGTCCAGATCTCAGAAAGGTGTCGTTGCCGAAGAAGCTTACAGAGATCGGGAACGGTGTATTCAGTAATTGTCGAAAACTGGGGAATATTACAGTACCTGCCAGTGTGAAAAAGATCAGAAGCCATGCTTTTTATGATTGCCTGGCAATGAAAAAGATTACGATCCTCAACAGTAAAACAGTGATAGAAAAGAAGCGATCGGCTATAATTTCAATAGTGGAAAAAATAAAACTTTTGTCATTGCCGGAAAAAAGGGTTCTACTGCTCAGACTTACGCAAAGAAAAATGGGTTCCGTTTTTTGAACAATATTGCCGCAGTAAGGACTGCAAAGATGACCGGCGTGCCCAAAACAAAAACCATACTTCGTGGAAAAACATACACGATCCAGGCAGTGACCGTGCCGTATTACAGCGACGAAAAGATTCTTTTCCGTTCCTCGGATCGCAGGATCGCTACGGTAAATTCCAAAGGTGTTGTAAAGGGAATCCGAAAAGGGACGGCTGTGATCACCGTGCAGAGCGGAGCGAAAAAACTAAACTGTAAGATAACGGTGAAGTAACGATGAAGCAGGCGTACGTAAAATAGCCATAACAGTGAAAGAATACAAAAGAAAATAAAAACAGAAGCCCGGCAGATGAAACATGGAGAGTTTTCACATGTGCAGCTGCCGGGTTTTTTATAAATATAGAAAACCCTTAAAATAAGGAATAAAATAGCTTGTTATACCCTTAAAAATAAGGGTATATTAATAAAAAAGGGGGAATCTAAAATGACAGGATATGCTGTGAAACATTCGATACGGGCAGAAGATATACGAATTTTAAGGAAGAAATTGAAGCTTACACAAAAAGATTTTGCAAAAGTTAGTAAATGTATCTCAGAAAACAATAGAAAGATGGGAAAGTGAAAATCGGGATATTACAGGACCGGTTACGACATTAGTTCATATTTTTAAACGAGTATCCTCAGATAGAGGAAAACCTCCGCGTGCCGGAAAAAAGAATATCCGATACGCTTATGGTACATGTTTAAGAGTGAAATATGTACGATTATTGATGTGGATGAGAGAGGCAGAAAAGTAAAAATATATAATTATACAAACAATTTTATTAAAAAAGCATTTGGCCGAAATGAAAAACCAACCTTTGAAGAATACGAGGAATTTCTGGAATCTCGTTGTTTCCCGAGACAACGAGACAAAATAAAATTGGTATTAGAAGATTTGAATCTGCCATTTTATGATCCGTTTATGATCATAGAAAAGACCGAAGGAAGAATGGCAGAGGATGATTTCTGGATCAGGATTGAGAGGTAAAAATGGTACAGCTTTTTGAACAGGATATCAAAACAAATGACAGACAATCGTCAAAAGGAAACCAATTGAAATGGTGCAGGAACAATGTATGGTATAAAGCTGATTATATGGGATATGAGGGATTGGTGGAATATGTTGTTTCACGTTTGTTGGAAAAATCTTCACTGAAACAGGAAGAGTATGTTTTATATAAAACAGAAGAGATTAGTTATAAGAGAAGAAAATATCTGGGATGTAAAAGTGAAAATTTTTTGCCTGAGGGATGGCAGCTTATTACATTAGAAAGACTTTTTTATGGATTTTATAATGAAAGTCTTTATAAAAAATTATTCACGATTCCAGAACATTCGGAAAGACTGGAATTTATAGTAGATCAGACGGAACGCATTACGGGAATTAGCGATTTTGGAAAGTATATGAGTAAGATCCTGGCAATTGATACATTTTTTATGAATGAAGATCGGCATATGCATAATATTGGAGTCTTAATGGATGCAGAAGAAAAATATCATTTATGTCCAATATTTGATAATGGTGCAGGACTGCTATCAGATATACAGATGGATTATCCGATGGAAGAAAACATAAATAATCTGATGGAGGAGGCACGATCAAAAACTCTGTGTGAAGATTTTGATGAGCAGATCGAGATTGCAGAAGAATTGTATGGTCAGCAGATAAGGCTGAAATTTAATGAAAAAGATGTAAAAGAAATATTGGATATGGAAAGTTATTATTCGCAGGAATATAAAGAAAGAGTATTTGAGATTATTATGAACAGGAGAAGAAAGTACAGATATTTATTTTGAATAACTGCACGTCGTATTTTTTGGTATTTTGGTAATAAAGCAGGTACAAAAGTTTTTCACATGTGGAGCTGCCGGTTTTTTATAGTAGAAAAAATGTTAAAAAATGTCTGTAAACAGACAAAATATGACAAAAATATTCTAAACAAAGCTTGATTAAATGTGATGGGAAATTTATAATTTTAGTATAAATGTGAATTGGAAAATGAGGGAACGGTCACATCCAAAGGTGTTGTAAAAGGCATCAAAAAAGGAACTGCAACCATTACCGTTCAGAGTGGTTCCAAAAAACTGACCTGTAAGGTAACAGTTAAATAATTCAAAGGATATTAGTAATCAGCATTTGTTATTTACTCATAGTTATATCTTATATGTTTGAGTACGCAAAACAGACTGGAGCTTGATAAGAATATATATCAGGTTCTCAGTCTGTTTTTATATATTGCAGGCAAAAAAAGAACACGTTTTCACAAAATAAGATTGACTTTTTTCAAAACTCCTATTATCATATAAAACATATTTAATTACTATGAAATAAGGAATGATAAAAAGTTCTGTTACACTGATGATGCTGAGTTACATAGATGACGTTGAGTAGCTTACAGGACTGGTAGCGGGTAGACTTTTTTCAGAGGGAGGGGACGGGTACATGTCCATCAAGAAGATCGCAGAAAAGGCAGGGGTTTCACCGGCGACGGTTTCCAGAGTTTTGAATAATCCCAATTATAAATGTTCTGTTTCCGGACTCAGGGACAAGATATGGAAGACAGCTATCGAGATGAATTATGTGCCCAACGAGGCGGCCCGGAATCTGAAAAAAGGCGTTTCCGCAAAGCAGGAGAAAACCTGGTACATCAATATCCTGATGACAAGAACCGATTCTTCCACAACGGATCCGTTTTTTGCGGAGCTCCTTCGGGTGATCGAAAGTGAGATCCATGATAAAAACTGCATTCTTTCCAAAGTATGGTATATGTCTGTGTTTTCCGATGACCGGAAGTGCCGAAGGGAGAATCTGGACCGGTTGATCGACGGAATGTATGATGAGGTGGAAGGGAAAAGGGACGGACTGATCATCATCGGCAGATGTAATAAAGAGGCTTTGAAGAAGCTGAATAAGAAGTATAAGAGTGTGGTATCGGTGAACCGGAATTCTACCAATTATGAAGTGGATGAGGTCCTTTGTGATGGGAAAAAGATCGCAGCAGCGGCAGTGGAATATCTGATCTCCCTGGGGCACAAAAATATCGGTTATATTGGCCAGTGTCACAGCGAGGACCGGTATAACGGATATCTGGAAACACTGAAAAAGCATGATCTGGATGTGATACCGGAGTATGTTATCGAAACAAAGCAGACTGAGGCCGAGGGCTACGAGGCCATGGAAAAGTTCTTCCAGTCGGACGACATGCCAACCGGAATCTACTGTGCCAATGATATTTCGGCGATCGGAATGCTGAAGTGCCTGAATAAATTTCGGAACCGGTATTATATGCCTTCGATCATATCCAGCGATGATATACAGGAGGCACAGTTTACCAGACCGATGCTGACAACGGTGAGCCTGCCCAAGGAGGATATGGGAAAATTTGCATTATACCTGCTGCTGGACCGGCTGAAGGGCGGACATTCCGGTATTGTGCGAATGGAGCTGGAAGGCAGACTGATGATACGGAACAGCTGCAGCAGTGTGGAGGACAGTATGTGGAGCGATTATTGTATCTGAGGATTGCGGATGCGCAGATATAGTGACAGACAGGATGCGGATGCGCTATGACCAGAGTATTTCGTGAAAACGTTTTCAGATATTCCTATTTAATTAATGGGAATAATATGGTTTAATGTATTCAATTCAAATAAAAAAATTACAGAACCACAGTAAACGGAAAGAACAGGTATGATTTGACAGCGAAATGAAGCAGTTACATTGGTGGGAAAAAGATTTCTAAATAAAAATGTGGTTGTAAAGGAGTACACAGATCATGAAAAGAAAACGCATTGCAGGTGTCTGTATCACACTGGCAGCAGTGGTACTGGCAGGAACTTTTGCAGTATCGGGAAACAATACAAAGGATAAAAATCATGTGGAGATCATCAATGTGTCCTATGATCCGACCAGAGAATTTTATGAAGCATATAATAAGATTTTTTCAAAATATTGGAAAGAGGAAACAGGTCAGAGTGTGGATGTGATCCAGTCTCATGGCGGTTCCGGAAAGCAAGCCCTTGAGATTTCCAACGGACTTCCGGCAGATGTGGCGACACTTGCACTGGAATATGATATCGATGCGATCCGGAATGCCGGTCTGATCGACAAGGGCTGGATCGATGAATATCCGGATGACAGTGCTCCTTATACTTCCACCATTGTATTTCTTGTTCGGAAGGGAAATCCGAAAAATATCCATGACTGGGATGATCTGACAAAGGATGGTGTGGGGGTGATCACTCCCAATCCGAAAACCTCCGGTGGTGCCCGCTGGAATTACATGGCAGCCTGGGCTTATGCAAATGAGAAATATAACGGCAACGAGACAGAGATGAAAGCCTTTATCAAGAAGCTTTACAAAAATGTCCTGGTTCTGGATTCCGGTGCAAGAGGTGCCACAACCTCTTTCGTGGAAAACGGGCAGGGTGATGTGCTGATCGCCTGGGAAAATGAAGCGTTTCTTTCTGTAAGGGATAATCCGGATGATTACGAGATCGTAACGCCGGGCATCAGTATCCTGGCACAGCCATCCGTTGCTGTTGTAGATGAAAATGTGAAAAAGCATGATAATGCAGAAGCTGCGAAAGCATATCTGAAATATCTGTATTCCGATGAAGCTCAGGAGCTGATCGCGGAGAATTACTATAGGCCGGTTGATCAGACGATCCTGAAAAAGCATGCAGATACTTTTGATCTGAAGGTGAAGCTGACAACGATCAAAGATTTCGGCGGCTGGGATGCAGTTCAGAAAAAGCATTTCGCAGACGGCGGAGTGTTTGATGAGATCTATGAAGAGTAGAAGAGCCTGAGATTTTGTAACAGCTCAGAAACTTAGAATAGAAAAGAGGGGAGACAGAAATGAAGAAACAACAGAGTAAACGTGTGATACCAGGCTTTGGACTGACAATGGGAGTGACTTTGGCGATGCTGAGTATCGTAGTTCTGATCCCTCTTGCGTCTCTGGCAGTATACTCGGCGCGGCTGGGGCTTCGGGAATTTATTGAGGTGATCACGCGGCCGAGGGTTTTGTCCGGATTCTATGTAAGCTTTATTACCGCATTTGCGGCCACAGTGATCAATGCCATTATGGGACTGGTCCTTGCGTGGGTGCTGGTAAGATATGATTTTCCGGGAAAAAAGGATCATGGATGGAATGATCGAGCTGCCTTTCGCACTGCCGACTGCAGTTGCCGGTATCTCACTGACATCCCTGACATCCGATAAAGGTCTGGTGGGAAGCTTTTTTGCAAATTTCGGTATTAAGATCGCATATACCAGGATCGGTATCACGGTGGCATTGATCTTTGTGGGAATCCCTTTTGTAGTCAGGGCCATTCAGCCGGTGCTGGAGAAGCTGGACGGTTCTTATGAGGAGGCGGCTCGTGTCATGGGTGCAAAGCCATTCACCGTTTTTCGCAGAGTTATTCTTCCGGAGCTTCTGCCGGCAATGCTTTCCGGGGCGGGACTTGCCTTCGGACGCTGCCTGGGAGAATACGGAAGCGTTGTTTTTATCGCAGGAAACAAGCCTTATTATACAGAGATCACGCCGCTGATCATCATGTCAAAGCTTCAGGAGTTTGACTATGAAAGCGCAACAGCTATCGCACTGGTTACACTGGCAGTATCATTCCTGATCCTGTTTGGTGTGAATGTGGTGCAGGCAAGAAATACGAAACGTATCAGAGGGAGGGATGCATAATGGATGGAAAAAAGAAGCAGGCTTCCGGGCCGGTGAAATGGATCCTTATCGGGATTTCCGTGATCTTTCTTTTTGTGATGCTGGTACTGCCTCTGGTGGTTGTTGTAACCCAGGCACTGAGCAAGGGCTGGCAGTGCTATGTGCAGGCGGTGACAGATGAGTACACGCTGAAAGCGCTGAAGCTGACCATTGGGGCGACGGCTGCGGCTGTTGTATGCAACACGATCTTTGGTCTGTGTGCGGCATGGGCAATGACCAGATTTCATTTTCGGGGAAAAAAGCTCCTTACCACTTTGATCGATGTTCCGGTTACAGTATCACCGGTTATCGCAGGTCTTATCTATATCCTGGCTTTTTGGAAAGCAGAGTCCTCTTTATTCTGTTCTTGAAAGTGCAGGGATACAGATCGTGTTTGCAGTTCCTGGAATTGTCCTGGCAACGATCTTTGTCACATTTCCATTTGTGTCCAGAGAGATCATACCGGTTCTGGAATCCATAGGGTCCGATGAGGAAGAGGCGGCAGCACTGATGGGAGCAAAAGGCTGGACGATTTTTACCAAGGTGACATTTCCGCATATCAAGTGGGCATTTCTCTATGGTGTTGTGCTGTGTACAGCCAGAGCCATGGGAGAGTTTGGAGCTGTGTCCGTACTGTCCGGACATCTCCGTGGAAAAACAAATACACTTCCGCTTCATGTGGAAATTCTTTATAACGAATTCCAGTATGTTCCGGCATTTGCGGTTTCTTCGATCCTTGTGATCCTGGCGGTGATCCTTCTGATCGCAAGAAATGTTCTGGAGCATAAAGGAAAGGGGGAAAAAGGCGATGTACGTTGAGTTAAAAAATATCAATAAAACATATGGGGATTACAAGGCATCTGATAACGTAAGCTTTGGTATCGAAAAGGGGAAGCTGATCGGTCTTCTGGGGCCCAGCGGAAGCGGAAAAACTACGATTCTCCGTATGATCGCCGGTCTGGAGCAGCCAGACAGCGGGGAGATCATCATCGACGGAAGAGTGGTCAATGATGTGCCTGCCAGCGAGCGAGGCATTGGATTTGTGTTCCAGAATTATGCTCTTTTCCGGTATATGACGGTGTATGATAATATTGCATTTGGCCTGAAGGTGCAGAAGGCGGACAAGAAGTATATTAAGCAGAGGGTTATGGAACTGGTAGAGCTGATCGGGCTGAAGGGCCTGGAGAAAAGATATCCGAGTCAGCTGTCCGGTGGTCAGAGACAGCGAGTTGCTTTTGCCCGGGCTCTGGCTCCGAATCCGCAGCTTCTCCTTCTGGATGAGCCTTTTGCGGCGATCGATGCAAAGATCCGTACGGAGCTTCGAAGCTGGCTGAAGGATATGATCGAGAAGCTGGGGATCACCAGTATTTTTGTTACCCATGACCAGGATGAGGCTATCGAGGTGGCGGATGAAATTATTATTACCAACCGTGGACGGATCGAGCAGAAGGGAACTCCACTGGAGGTTTATCAGAATCCGGATACTGCGTTTACGGCGGGATTTTTCGGGCAGACTTCTGTGATCGATGATTATCAGGTGTTCAATCACTTCGAGGAAGTTCCGGGAGGCGAAAAAGCCATTGTCCGTCCGGAGTTTGTAAAAGTGACTAAGAAGAACGAGGAACAGAAATATAAAAGCTCCGCAACAGAGGGCGTCGTAGAACGAGTCGCATTCCGCGGCAGCAGCTTGGAACTGAAAGTCCGTGTAGGAAACACCACACTCAGCGCCAGAAGAAGCCTTGACGAAGAACCCGTCCGGGAAGGCGAAGTTGTGGATGTGTTTGTGCAGAGGATTTTTGTAACAAAGGGAAATGATGCAGTGCTGCTGCATAATACAGCTATGGTTGAGGATTGGTTAGTGATATAAAAAAAATGCGCGGAGCGGCGATTTTTTTATGAGTCAAGTAGCGTTAGCGGTATTGCGAATATCATATGATGTGGCCGCGGGAACGGCATTTTTTTATATATGTGAAATTTTTCACACCGTAATATTCTGCAAGGGAATCTACCAGATCATCACGGATTTTTTTGTGGTCATTGCCATCCAGGGACATGACACAGGATACCATCTGACGTTTTTTATCAACGACGCAGTATTGGCCGTAATTGCCGGACAGGATCAGTGTATCTTCCATAGGTCCCATATATATGAAATATCCATAACCATAGCTCTGGTAATCCGGATGCTCCGTCAGTGGATTGTAAGAATCGATATGTTTCTGACAGGCATCAATCACGAATTTTTTTGGGACGATCTGTTTTCCGTTCAGGGAACCCTCATGCAGAAGCAGATGTCCAAAACGAGCCAATTCATCAATCGTCAGATACAGTCCGTTAGCTGCCATACAATGTCCCTGAGGGCAGAGGGTCCAGTCCGGATTCGGAATGCCAACCGGTTCAAAGAAACGATATCGCAGATAATTCAGCAGACCCGTTCCGGATTTCTCTTCCAGAAGAACAGATAAAATATAGGAACAAAAATTGCTGTACACAAAATGAGTACCGGGTGTATATGGAAAAGAATCATTCTGAAAGAAATATCTCACCCAGTCCTTTTCTCTGTATCGCTCTGGTCCATCGCAGAAAAAGAGCGGATCTTTCTGACCGGATGACATGGTAAGAAGATCACGGATCTTTATCTTGTACAGATTTTCAGAAGGGTCGGAAGGGAAATATTTTTCAAACCAGGGATAAATGTATTCATCAAGAGTGATCAGTCCTTCACGTTCTGCGATACCTGCGGCCATTGCAACAAAAGGCTTGCTGATAGACCATATATTTAAACGGGTTTTGACCGGAAAAAGTCTGAATTCTTCTTTTAGAAGATCATTTTTATATATCTGTGCGTAGATGATATTGGAATGATGTTGCTTTGATTTCTCAAGAAAAATATCTAAAATTTCCTGCATGATAATCCCCCCCTGAAATTATTATTCGTAAAAAAGATCAAAGTCTGAATAAAGTTCTTCTAGGTCATGAAGTCGTGTACTGATGGATTTGCACCTGGTTTTGCGGATTTTTGCAACAATACTGTCAAACAGACAATAGAGGCATGAGAAGGAGTTAAATCCCATTTCATTGAGATTGATCTCTGTAATGATAGCGTGGTCTGCCAGCGCCCATGCCGGTGATGAAATGCTGTCTGTGATGGCGAGTATCTTTGCACCATGATTTTTGGCAATCTGTGCATATTTCAGAGACCATTTGGTATAGCGGGCAAAAGAGATCAGAAGAACAACTGTATCCTCGGATGCTTCTGTGAGATATTCGAAATTGGAATCGTAAAATTCGTGAACCACCTTGGTATTTCCAAGAAGCTGATTCAACAGAGTTCCCATCCAGAGAGCGGCACTGTAGGAAGAGCGTGCACCAACAATGAGGCGTTTTTTGGCATTGCTCAGATGGGTAACAATCTGATCCATATCTTCCTGATTCAGATGAGATGCCCAGCTTTCCATGGAATGGAGTTCATTGGCAATGATGTTTTGATAAAAATTTCCGCTATCCAGACGTGAATCGTCTGTTATAACCGTAGGAACGGAAAGAATATCATTCTGTACAGTACGCTGCATTTCAGAAAAACTTTCAAATCCCAGGGAATAGCAAGGCGTATGATAGTGGTTTCGCTTACGGAAATTTCCTTGCTGAGTTTCGCAAAGGGTGGAATAACTGAATGAATCAAGGTGTTGTAATATATATTCGGCGACTTTCTTCTGACCGGCAGAAAGGAAAGATACTTTTTTCACGGATCAACTGTTCTATTTTCATGAAAACCTCCTGTATTGTACGATTAGTATAATAAATTATAACAGGTGTAAAGTTTGATCACAATATAATGGAGTAAAAAATTCTTCTTAATATAAAAAAGATGTAAATAATGCACAAATTAAAGTGTGTATTTTTAATAATATTGTCAATAGAAATCTTGAAACCTAGATGCTAATATAGCATTAAATAATTCACATGACGTCAGAAAAAGAATTAATTACACTATTAATATTAAAGTCAATAAAAAAGGGGGGCTTTTATGTCGTCAACAGTAAAGGAAATAAAAGAAAAAACAGGTTACCTGAAACGAAGTGATCTTTATACAATCGGTGTAGGACAGGCGATTGGATCGGGTGTTCTGACACTGATCGGACCGGCAATTCTTTTGACTGGTCAGTCGGCATGGTTGGCATATGTAGCTGCATGTATCTGGGGATTTATGATGATTGCACCAATTCCATGGATCACATCTACACTGAAACTTGGAGGAGGATTTTATTCTCTGGTAGGAGATATGGCCGGCAAACGAGTTGCCGGTATGTATGCAGTAGGATTTTTGCCACAGACGATCAATCTGGCGACTTATGGTGTGGCAATTGGTATGTATGCAAATTCCCTGTGGCCGCAGATCAATGCGAAATGGTTTGGAATTGCAGCCCTGAGTGTGTTCTTTGCCATCAATCTGTGTGGTGTGGATGTAATGGCGAAGGTACAGAAAATTCTGGTTATCCTGCTGTTTGTTGCACTTGGTCTGTTTATTGTTCTGGGATGCCTCCAGCTGAAAAATCCGGTGTTTGAGTTTACAGCACCAGACTTTTTCTCCAATGGTCCATCCGGATTCTTTTCCGCAATTATGCTGTATGTATATTCAACAAACGGATATTCCTGCATTATGAATTATGGTAAACAGGCAAAAGAAGCGCATAAAGATATTCCAAAGGCACTTCTGTACTGTATTCCGACACTGATGGTTGTATATGGCGGTGTTGCAATTGTAGCAAGTGGTGTGCTTCCTCTGGATCAGGTAGCCGGACAGCCGCTTACCCTGGTTGCAAAAAATATTTTAAATCCGGCACTTTTCACAGTATTTATGATTGGTGGTCCGGTACTTGCACTGTCTTCATCCATTAATTCAACAATTTCCAATAACTGTATTCCGGTTGCACAGTCCTGTAAAGATGGATGGCTTCCGAAATCATGGGCAGCTCAGAACAGAAGAGGGGCTTACTGGAAACTGATGACATTTACTTATCTTATGGGAATATTACCTGTGTTACTGGACTTTTCTATCAGTGATGTTGTAAATAATATTATGCTTCTGGCATCAGCATTGGCATTTCTGCAGATTTATGCGTATTTCCAGCTTCCGAAAAAACATGCAGAAGCATGGGAAAAATCACCAATGCATATTTCTAACGGAAAATATTATTTCCTCTGCTGTTTGAGCCTGTTTGCATATATCTGCATTTTTATCAATTCTTGCAGAAGCCTGAAACTTCCGGTAGTAATCATCAGTCTGATAGCCATTGTAGTATGCATGGCTTACGGATGGTTTAGAAGTGTAAGTCCTGATGTAAAGATGGAAACAAGTGTGTGGGAGGATTAATGTTTATGAATAAAGACCAGAACCTGATCAATGAATTTGCTATCAAAACTTTAAAAGAAAATCAATGTTATGTATGCGCAGATATGGCGTGAAGGACAGTTAACGGCAGAATATAAAAGAATGCCGGTCAAGACACGCCTTAACACCTGGTCTGCCTGCAAGGGTGTTGTGTCCTGTGCGGCAGGAATCGCACTTGATGAAGGGCTGATTCGACTTGATGAGAAGATTGTGGATATTTTTCCAGAGTATGCACCGGAGAATCCGGAAGGATATCTGGGGGATGTAACGCTGGAAAATATGCTGACAATGACTACAGGTTTGGAAAGCTCTCTGTTTTTCTGTGACTGGCCGGAGCGTTACACAACTCCGGACTGGATCCGATATTTCTTCGAGAATGCGAAAGTGATAAAAAAACCGGGAACAGAATGGCTGTACAGCAATTTTAATACTTATATGATCAGCTGCGCGATTGAAAAACGTGCGGGAGTTAATCTTCTGGAATATTTGAGAAATCGCTTTTTTGAGCCGCTGGGAATTGGAAATCCAGACTGGACTTTGTGTCCGAAAGGGCATGTGCATGCGGCTAATGGACTTTATGTGAATATTGATGAGTTTACCCGGTATGGACAGATGATTCTTCACAAGGGAAATTATAATGGAAAACAGCTGGTGCCAGAGTCGTACATGAAGATGGCAACGTCCAATCTGGTGGATAATTCAGTGGCAGGAAGTCCGGGAAATCTTTATTCCGGTTTTGGATATGGATATCAGTTTGTCATGAATCCGGAAGCCGGTTCCTATCGATCCGATGGAAATTATGGTCAGTTCTGTCTGGCGTTTCCTGACAAGGATGCAGTAGTAACTGTAATGTCTCTGGAGGGGGATTTCCAGAAAATAGGAAATCATCTATGGACGACAGTGATTCCGGAATTATAAGAATTCTGTCTGGCAAATCAGACAGTGTAAGAGGGCTTAAATCTTTCTGGCTTGACATTGGTCAGAAACCGTTTTATACTCCTGTCTTTGACAGTTGCTAAACAAAAAAATCGCTGTACCTTTTGATTTTACTGGGGTTCGGCGATTTTTTTGTGTGTGCGCCCGGCGGCGCACGTTTCTAACGGGTGCAAGTCCCGAATCCGCCTGGTAGTGGGAAGGATATAGCCGAAGGCAAGGGTGTCCATCGTGAGGTGGAATCTGAAGGAAGCCGGATGTGGGA
>ENA-OQET01000402-OQET01000402.1-human-gut-metagenome-genome-assembly--contig:-NODE-402-length-23161-cov-6.646740_pt1 | contig 23161 bp, 15 predicted proteins | sample MGYA00242800_ERZ504645 | MGnify/ENA primary metagenome ERZ504645 (study PRJEB26092, sample SAMD00036308) | human gut metagenome | host: Homo sapiens | study: EMG produced TPA metagenomics assembly of... | reverse complement strand
AGAGCCATGTTAACGTCGGATAGCCTTTTTCCGCAACAGAACTGAAATCCCATGCAGTTGAGTCGGCGCCGTCCGTATCATCATTGAAGGAAAGTGTATCCTGATACAATGTAATATCTTTAATATTATCAGTAGCCAACAAAATGCCTTTTTCAATCGTAGCATCTGTAACACTCGTAACACCTGTTGCACCCAAAAATTCATAACATGTATTTAAATTTGTCGTAGTATCGGCTGAGATGTCTTTCCCTAAAAACTTGTAATTATTTCCCGCATTTCCAATAGAAATACATCTATCAAGTTTCCATTTATTGTTGTTCTGCCCATAAAGAGCAACGTCTCCTAAAAATCCACCTTTTTTCATCCACGGCTGCAGAGGATTTCCACTCGCTTCCATATTGCTAATTACATTTCTCACAGTTGCTGACTGTAATTCTCCGATAACTCCGCCCTGTTGACCACTATCCATAATGATTTTTCCTTCTGCATAGGAATCCTCAAACTTTGAAGTTGAATCCGTTAATCTTCCGATCACACCTCCTACATAATAGAATTTTCCAAGTTCTTCCGCACTTACCCCACTGTTGATGTCAACTTCTTCCAGCCATACTTTTCCGATATATGTCTTATCTGCCATTCCGGCTAAAGCCGCAGTATTTGATCCACCATTGAGATTCACGCAGTTCATATATATCGTTTCCAACCTTCCGTTACTAACTTCACGCGCAAGTCCGTTTGCTTCGGCTCTAACTATATTTCCCCACTGATCTTTATATCCTGCATTCACAAATACATTCTGCACACGCAGATTTTTCACGACTGCTTTTTTGCTTGACGTTCCGCTGATGGAATCAAACAGCGATGCTCTTAACCCGTGGATCACCTGATTATTGCCATCCAGTTCTCCTTCAAAGCGCTTCATAATATAGGACGTCTGACCTTCTGCGAGTTTTACCTGCTCCAGTGAAATATTATTCATCAAAATGTATTTTCCGCTCGGATTCTCTGCGATCTTCATAAAGTCTGCCGGAGTACGGATTGCCGTATATCCTTGCGGCACTTCTGTCTTCAACTGTTTATGTGTCGTTACTGCCGAACCTTCCGGCAATGGCGGAAGCGGTTCTGCACCTGCTATCCAGCTTAATGTCGGATGTCCTTTCTGCTCAACAGATGTAAAGCTCCATTTTGAGCTGTCGAATTTCAAAGTATCTTGATAGAACGATTTTTCTTTATATCGACTTGTCTCGTCAAGATCGCCAGGTGAGATATTACTCTTTCCTCCTACTTTCGCTTCATAACAATTTTCTAATCCTTCTCTCATTGAATATCCGGTTGTAGATGTAAAGCGATATGCTTCACCGATACTTCCATGCTCTCTGTTAACGCTGGCTTCACCGATTGCAATGCTGTTTTCCATCCACTTTCCTACATCATTGTAGCCGACCATTCCTATGAATCCTGCTCCGTCTGTCTGACCGGAAATAGCTTTTGTCTTCATGTTAGAAACGACCTGTTTTACCGTATTATTCGTAGCTCCATCTTCAAATTCACTGTTATATCCGAATACACCGCCTTGTGTATTTCCATTTACAGTTATCTCGCCGCCGACATAGCTGTCGCTGATATGGCATCCACCTTTCAATTTGGCAATCAAGCCGCCAACCATCGCATCATTCTGTCCATGTATCGGTCCATACGGATTGACATTTAATCCTTCCGCCCACACTTCGCTTACGGTTGAATTCTGTGCTGTTCCTGCAAGCGCTCCTGTATTATTACCTCCTGCGACGAGGATGTTTTTGAGCGCTACTTTTGAAACTGTCGCGCCGCTTAATGTTTTCGCAAATGCATTTGCTCCTTGGTTCTGACTCCAAGCTTCTACTTTAACGTCTGTCAGTTTCAGATTTTCAACTTTTCCTGACAATGTGTTAAACAACGGCGCTCCGTAAACTTCTCGGATCGTCAGTCCGTTTCCGTTCAGTTCTCCTTTGAAGTCGCCGAGAAATGAGCCGTCCTGCGGCTCTGCATCGTAAAGTGAAATCGAGCTCATTAAAATATATTTATCCGAACTGTCTCGGATCGCGAGCAGTTCTTCTGCCGTTCGGATCTCTGTATATCCTTCCGGAGCTGTTTCCTGCATAGGTATTTCTTCTTCCGGCGTCGGCGCTGTCTCCGGCGCTCTCACGTCTTCTTCCGGCATCGTCTTCAAGCTTGGCGTTCCTGTTCCTGCCACATCCGACAGATCCCATACGTCCTGAGACAAGCGCATCTCATTTGTATAGAACTCTGTACCGCAAAGCGCTTCGTGCGTCACACCTTTCGGATCGTTTGCTATGCTGTCGTATCCCGGCGTATCTGTGTTAATAAAGCAATTTGTAAATGCCTTTAGTTCATTCAGATTAGAGCTGTTATCCATATGCGTCAGCTTATATCTTGTTGACGACGGATCTTCCGGATAGACGCCGCCTGCCGCCGTACTATATTGAATCTTGCTGTCTTCCGATGCCTGACCGATAAACGCCGCCGTATTTTGCGTGGAAACAGTATACGGAATATTCAGCTCTGCATCTGCGAATACTTTCTGTGCGGTGATTCTCTCAGCGTTTCCTATGAATCCTCCCACATAAGCGTTCGACGTTGCCACTTCTGTATCTGTGATCAGCACATCGAAAATTTGAGTTCCTGCCGCATTTGCCGCGAACACACCTGCATAATCGGCTCTTGTCGTCACGTCTGCGTTCTGTACACTGATCTGACTAAATGTCGATCCTGTATCTTTTCCAATCATACCTGTGTACCCTGCGCCTCGCAGTGTAATTCCGTTGAAATGTACGTTTTTCACATTTGCACTCTGCGTCGTTTCCGCAAGCACGTTTGCTCCTGCCGTCTCATTGTCTACAAGAACGTTTCTAAATTCAAGATTTTCTATTTTTCCTGAAAGCTGTTTGAACATCGCGCTCTTCATGCCGCTTACTTTGTGGCCGCCTCCGTTTATACTTCCTGTAAACGTCTCTGTCACAAGGCATGTTCCTGCCTGCGCTGTTTCTTCCGCATGATTTTCCGCGCTGTTTTCCACGCTGTCAGCCGCGTTTATATCTGCGTTGTTTTCTATGCTGTTTTCCGCAATGTTTTCTGTAATGTTTGCCGCGCCGTACTCTGTAAAATCCAGATCTGCCGTGATCGTAAATCTTCCTTCCGGCAGTTTATTCAGCTTCCGGATATCCTGCGGTTTTTGAATTTCCACAGTCATCGGAGATAAGTTCACATTGAACTCTTTCAACAACGGATATCCGTTCGTCTCTGCATTCTCTACATCCCATACGGATATATCTAGCTTAAGTGTTTCTGTATAGAACGCTTTCGTCCACACTTCTTTTCCGATCGTTTTCACGCCGTTTGCTTCTGCCGCAGAGCTGATTCCGTCTGCTGCCGACAACTCGTAAGCATTTGTAAACGTGATGTCTGTTTTTGCCAGTTTATACATGTTTTCTGCGACGTTTCCTATTGAACAGATATTTTTGTAACTATTTTCACCTGTACTGTTCACAAGGAATCCTGCGCCGTCTGCCCCGTTTACATCTATGTTTACATAGATATTTTCCATAACCGAATGGTGGGACGTTTCTGCGAAACCGGACGCTGTCGAAACTGCATTTACTATTCCTTGAATGAAAATATTTTTCACAGTCGAGTCTGTCACAGTTCCTGCGAATCCTGCCGCTTTTCCTGCTGTACTGCTGATGCTTCCGTTTGCGATCATGACTTTTTCAACAGTTGCGTTTGTCATCGTATTCGCAAATATACCGACAGTCGTATCTACGTTGTTTCCGATTTCAATCGCACCTGCATCAATGGCTACATTCGACACCGTACCGCTTAACTGACCGAACAGCGGCGCTTTCAGACCGGTGATCTTATGATTCTCTCCGTCAAGCACACCGGAAAATTCCGGTATCACGCTTCCTGTCTGTTCTGTTCCTGACAGATCGATGTCTGCTTTCAGACGGTATTCCTGAGTCGGGAAGTCTTTCATCTTCATGAAGTCCTCCGCCGTTTTTACGGAGATGACCTCTCGCTTCTCCATTCCTTTCAGTTCCGGATAACCTTTCATCGGAACTAAACTCAAGTTCCATGTCTCTTCGTTCAGAGTCATTGACGTTTTGTAGAAATCTGACGTTGCCGCCTCTTGAGACGTTGCTTCACGCAAGATCTCCTGTCCTACGCCGTCTGTGATATTCGATACTCCGCCTGCGTTTTGGATAACAAAACTGTTTTTCACCATCGTTTTCAGTGCGTCCGGCGTACCGATGAAGTTATAAAGCTGTTCGCTTGTTTTATTGTCTACTTTTCCTGCCGCAAATACATATTCTACGCTGCTCTTGCCTGTAAGATTGCCGATGAATCCGGCGCTCTGCGTACGGTTCTTATCGTCTGTGTATGTATTGACGGTCATATCCGCATCGCTGTACACGCGGCTGATCGTCACGTTTTTGCCTTCTCCGATGAATCCGCCGCAGTCTGTTCCGCTAAGTGCAACACTGCTTCCGATCACGGCGACATCCTGAATCTGCGACCCGGATGCGCGGCCTGCCAAAACGGCATTATAATTTTTCGTACCCGTGATCTGCGCATTGCGGATCTGTATTTTCGAGAAAACAGAGCTTGTATAATCATATCCTGTCACTACCGCATTGTAGCTCACTCCGCTGACTTTGATATCCGCCAGGTTCAGGCTTTCAAAGACAGCGTGGTTTGATTCTTTTGTGATAACTGCGTTTTTGCTGCTTTCTTCTGTACTGTTGATCTCTGCATTTTCGATCTTCAAGTTGCGGACTGTTCCTTCCTGAACTTTTTCAAACAATGGTTTTTTTCAGTCCTTTGATCGTGAATCCGCCTCCGTCGAACTCTCCTTTAAATACGCCTTCTGCAACTGCCTTACCTGTTGTTGCCGTCGATGCGTCAATATCATTTTTCAGCACATATTTTGTATATTTGTTCTGTCCGACTGTTTGTAATTCTTCTAAAGTCTTAATTTCCTGAACGGTTTCTTTTTTCTGCTCATTGACAATGATCGTATACTGTTTTGTCTTTCCGAACCAGTCCTTTGTCTCGCCTTCTTTATTTACGATCGTAAGATCGGAAACGTAAGAGTTGGCGATCTTTGCAAAGAGCGGTCCTTGCGCGTCTGTAATCTTATGACCGTTCCCCTGCAGTTTTCCGATAAACGTCTTGTCAATATAAACTTCTCCTGTCAGATTAATGTCCGCCATAGAAATGTCCTTTTCAAGAACATAGAATCCGTTCGGGTTCTCGTTTATCTTCTCGATCAGCTCCTGCCCTGTGGAAATCGTTACCGCATGTCTTGACTCTGCCGTATCTGCGTAAACCGGACTTCTGAACTCATCCGTAATTCTTTGCAGATAACGGAATACGTTTTCTCTTGATTCTTTAATATTGTTGAGCGTATTGTTTCCGGTTGAAACGCCGGAGTTAATACCATTTCCGTAATTGATCATATTTTGTTTCAAATATTCGATCAGCGCTTCCTCGTCAAAATATGCGTTGTCCTGTTCTTTCTGCTTTTTGATCTTTTCTTCGATCTCTTTATTTTTATTCTTTCTGTATGTTTCAAAGGAGAAATTCTCATCCTGCATTTTCTTTTTGAAATATGCAAGATCTCCTGTCTGTGTACGGTTACTTAAATACTCTACAAGACCGTCGCTGTATCCGTACAGTCCGCCGAGTTCGTATCCGTTTCTTCTAAACGTCTGGGCATTCGGCGTTCCTCCGTCAACGTAAGGCACGTACCAGCTTGCATAGCACACTCTGTCGATCTGATATGCCCCGAGATTATTCACGCCGACATCGTTCATACTTCTAAGACCGAACCGATGTCCCGGTCTGATCGTCAGCTGATTATCCCAAAGATCGTCCAACGTCTTAAGATTCATATTCTCAAGCTCGGCGGCGCCGATCGTTCTCCATGTACTGTTTGACTGATTCCGACTCTGGTAATTGTTCGTCGTTCCATATCTGTGCTGCGATGTGATCGCCGACTGCTGTGCGGGCGTCAGCTCCAGGTACGCTTTGCCCTGAAGATAATCCAACGTATAGATCGTCTCGAACACTTCTTTGTAATAGCTTTTAAATTCTTCCTGTGTATTGATTCTGTCCGGCGTCAGGTTCGTCAACATAGAACCGTCTCTTGCATACGTTTTCATGAAATTCATGTTATAGTCGACGTTTGCCTGGTTCGCAAATCCGTTCGAGTAATCCTCTCCGTTACGTCCCGGACGTTTTCCTTTATTCTCCATCCAGATCCACATATCTGTCACATGACCCATCTCATGGTTTAAGACGGTCAGATCTCCGATAAAGTTAGAGCTGTTATAATAAATGTAATCATAATTCGGATTTCCGAATATTACGGCTACCGCTCCGTTGTTGCTCTTCCACATCGTCTGCAGCGGTTTGTAAAATTCCTGGAATACATCCTGACTGTGATCTTTATTTGCAGAGGAATCGACGATCAGGAATTTACTTTTATTAATTGACTGTGCTCCGTTTTCTGCAACGTCCACGAAGTTATCATAGCTTGTCTTGAAATCATTGATCTGATTGATCACCTGCTGCTTCTTCTGCTGTCTCCACTCATCTGTATTCTGATATCCGTTGTAAATCTGCAAGTTTCCATATACAAGAGATGTCGGGAACGATGCCAGATACAAGTTCTTCGATGTCTTATAAGACAATACCGGAAGGATCAGCTCGTTGTTTCTCTGTACCGTATTGTTTTTCAGTATTCTCCATAATCTGGAATCGATCTTCGGATTATTCGCTCTTGCTTCTACGATGAATCCGCCCTGGAAATTATCAATGATCCAGTCGTTTACATCCGTGTATCCTGCGTATGCAGTCATAAAATATTCTACGAAAGAAGCGACGTTTGAAATTCCCGTATACTGTGAGATCCGATTGATGTAGAAGGACGGCGTACTATTTCCCTGACGTCCCCCGCTGCTGCTAAGCTGTACGATCTCTGCCACAAGATTGCGCGGAGATTTGCCCGATTTTAAGATCGAGTTGTCAAAAAGCACAACGTCTCTTATATTAATACCGCCGATCTGAAAATCGTACCAACGGTCTATATAGTTGTACGCATAGAGGAAGTCCTTCAGATATCCATTTGCGATAAGATTTTCCTCTACCATCAGTTCTGCTGCTTTATTTGTAGTATTTACCGGATACTGCGGATTTGATGCCGCCATGGAAATAAGCACCTGCTCCATCTCTGATTTGACAACATTGTTATAATTTTCCGGTATACCGACAATACAGAAGCGCTGTCTTTTTTGAGAAAACTCTCGTTTCAATATCTCCGTCAAAATCATATCCCTTTGCCGCAGTCAATAGTTTATTAAACTGCGTTGTTGTCGTACTGACAACATAGTTTCTAAAGTTAAAGTGAACAGGGATCTGCGCTACTTTGTACGAAGCAATATTTTTCCCTTGTATCAATATATGTAATATTATAGATCAACGGTGTTGTTTCATCTGTAAACTGAATACGGATCTTTTTTATATCCTGAACTGTCTTATCGGATAATGCCACAATTCTGTTGCCACGGTCATCCATCGGATAGACCGCAAGCACCGTCTTTTTATTTAATACATGCGACGGATCAACCTTATTTCCGTCTTTGACGATCTGTTCATATGTATAGAACGGCATAAACAACCGCAAGTTTTCATAAATCAGTTTTCGATCTGCCTGATAATCCTTTACAGATTCCAGACTGTCCATAGCCGCAATCTCTTCTGCATTTTTCTGCGCGATAAAACTGATCACTTCTGCCGGAGTCTCTCCTGCCATCTGCGGCTCTTCCGTTTCTTCATCCTGTACCGGCGCCTGTATGTAAACTACTTCTTCCGAAGGCGCGTTGTTTGAATCTCCTTCCGAGCCCTCTCCTTTTGAAGTATCTTCTTCCTCAGCTCCGTAAACATCACCTTCTGCCTTTAAACGAGGTCTTTTTCCACCTGCCACATCATCCAGATACCAGATCTTCTCATCCCATTTAAGTGTGTCTATATAGAAGGTTTTATTTGTAATCTGCGCTGCTGTCGCTTTATCGATTTTTCCTGTATGTTCAGGAGTTTGAGTTCCCTCATCATTTGAAACGCTTCCTGTATACTCGTAGTTCTCTGTATAGTTCGTTAAAACATTTTCCGCCGTACTGTTTCCTGCAAAAGAATATTCCTTCGGACCAAAGGAAATATTGTGCTCTGCTTTTGTAACCGCTTCTGATCCTACTCCGCTTTCTGCAACGAAATTACCGACCATACATGCCGTTTTCGCCGCTTTTTCAGATGATTTTTTCGGTGTCTCTTCCGGTTTTTCCTCTGCCTTTTGACTTAATGTAAGCTCACTGAAGTTATTGATCAGCTCTGACTTTTTAATGACAGCCGCAAATCCGCCCTGCAGGTCGCCTTCAGTTGCTGCGAATGTCTCTTTATCCGCCGTTCTTCTTGCATAACTGTTTTTAACGACTGAATCTCCTAAAATCTCTGCCGCAAATCCACCTGCACGTTTTCCGTTTACTGTGGCGTTGACAGAACATTCTTCTACAGTTGTCTTATTCATACTTGCAACAAGACCTGCTACATTACTTTGTCCCGTAACGCTCATATCTCTGACATATACGTCTTTGATAAGAGTGTCTGCCTGTGAAGTTTTTGCCAGAGCCGCAACTTTATCTGTTCCCTTCTGATTGATCTCGCCTTGTACAAGCTTCACGTTTTCGATCGTCGCTCCATCTAACGTATCGAACAACGGAATCTTCTGACCGATGATCTGATGACCGTTTCCTTTTAATGTTCCTTTAAATATTCCCGGGATAACCGCTGTTCCCGACGCTGATTCCGATATATCGATATCTGTAGTCAGAACATACACACCTGACAAATCATTTTTAATATTCTTCAGGTCGGCTGCCGATGCGATTTCCTTTGTCTGGAGCATTGTCGTCATATTTGAGTCATTGTTTCTAAGGATTGGAGTTTTTCCTTCTTTCAGAGGAGCAAAATCCCAAACGTCTTCACTCCAGCCCATGTTCGTGTAAAACTCTTTTTGTGAAAGTTTATCCACTGTAACATCTGTGATCTGAGTCAGATTCGTATTTCCGGTACGACTACTCTCTCTTTTCAAACTACTCTCTCTTAAACTATATAATTTCTCAGTTTGTGCCGATGTATATTTGGTATTCTCTGTCGATCCATCGAACTTATATCCCGATGTTCCTGTACTAAATGAAACATTGCTCTTGATTATTCCTGTTGAATCGGAATTCCCAATATATCCGATCAATCCGCCCGGATCTTTTACATTTCCACTTTTTGTAATTTTAACTGTAACAGCTGCGTAACAATTTGTCACAGATCCACTTTGCCTTGAGTTATGCCATCCGATCAGACCGCCGACAGCGCCGTTTACCTGTGTTCCCGAAATCGTTCCTACGGCATATGAATTTTCTATAATATTTGGTCCTGTTGTATTGTTTGACATCTGACCGACTAATCCGCCTGTCGTATTTAAAGAACCTGATATCTCTACATTCGCCGAACATTTACTTATTTTTGCATGATCCATACGTCCGACAAGACCTCCGAGAAGGCTTCTTGTATTTGGATTTCTTAAGCTTCCATTTACATGAACGTTTTCAATCACCGTATTACTAGCGGCTTTATTCGCCAATGTTCCTGCTCCTGCATCTTTGAAGCTATCGCTCATACTTTTTGTAATAGAGACATTTTCAAGCTTTACATTCTCTATTTTTCCATTGGAAACTGTTCCGAACAAAGTTGATGTCAGTCCTTTTATCTTATACCCGTTTCCGTTAAACGTACCTGAAAATGTTGGAACAAGACTTTCTGATGCCTGAACCATACTTGCGTCTATATCATGCTCCAGAGTATAAGTTCCGCTTGGATTTGCCTTCATTTGATCGATCAGCGCCTGCATCGTAATATATTTTGTAGATACTTTATCGTTAGACTTCGTACCAAACTCTACAACCGCGCCTTCGATCGTTTGTCCTGCCTGAGAAGTAGTATAATCTTTTCTGTCAAGTTTGAAGCTTACTTTTCCTGTTTCTGTCTGCGGTGCGATCACTTCCGTAATTCCCGCAAATATCTCAGGCTGATCTTCCATCTCAACTTTCACAAGATAATCTTCTTTTTTAAATTCTGTAAGATTAAACTGTGATACTTCTTCTACAGTTTCCACTCCGGCTTCTGACGTTGTCTTATGGTACAATGTCACACCGGACACTTTTCCAAGACGAAACGAGATCTTTTTTTCTTCTTCCGGCAGTTCTTCCGGCGTATCTACCGGAGCGAGAATGTTATCTCGAAGCCACTGTTTTGTCTCTTCCGCCTCTGTAGTTCCGTTTACAGCCTCTTCTGCAATCCGATATACCTGACGGTCGATTTCACTCTCACTGTATACAACTTCTGTCGTTGTTTTTTTCTTTCCGTCGTCTTCTATCACAGTTCTCGTGATTTCTGCATAAGCTCTCGCCGCGTAATCATTTTTATATCTTTCTTTCGGCAGATTTGCCAAAACGGCTGTAAAGTAAATCCTCTCATTGTCTTCTGAAAATTTCTTTACTGCCGGTACTTTTGCCGGCTTATAGACCGAGCCGTTATAAAGGTACTTGCCGTCAAGCGTCAATGCCTGACCTTCTGTCAAATACTTTTTCGGAAGCAGTACGATTCCATAACTTACCGTCGCTCCGCTTTTTTTCCAACTCTTGAATATATGATTTCTTGATGCAGGCAACCATTCGCAGCCCCATCGGATCGATCGTACGAATCTGCCCTCCAACCATCTGTATGTTTACATCTTGTATCTGCGGCTCGGATGCCTTAACCGGAACGGTGAACTGCGTCAAAAGCAGCGCCGCCAGAAAAAGTATCCATAACCCTAATCTCTTTCTCTTTTGATTCATCCCTCTCATATTCCTTCCTTAATATATACCTGTGGTCCACCCCGGTTCATTCACCTGCGGCAATGCCGGTTTCTGCGGGGTTGACGGTTGTTCATCCGGTACGGACGGTTTCTCATCCGGTACGGACGGTTTCTCATCCGGTACGGACGGCTTCTCATCCGGCACAGACGGCTTCTCATCCGGCACAGACGGCTTCTCATCCGGCACAGACGGCTTCTCATCCGGTTTTGATGGCTTCTCGTCCGGTTTGGATGGTTTCTTATCCGGCTTCTTTGATGTATCTGTATCTTTTGATGACTCCGGTTTTTTTGCCCCGCCTGATTGCTTAGAAGAATCCGACTTTTGAGAAGAGCCTGACTTCGTCGAAGAATCTTCTTTCTTCTCTGTTTTCTCGCTCGTCACATCTTCTTTTCCCGACGCCTTTTCTCCCTCGAAAAGCTCCTCCAAATCTACAACATTGTCGCGTGAATTCAAGCTTTCAATTTCCGCAACTTCATCTGATACGATCTGCTTTTCATTTTCTTCTGCATTTTTGCCGTACATATTCCATACGAACAGACCGCCTCCTGCTAGCACACAGACTGAAAGTCCTACCGCGGCAGCTTGCACAAGTTTCTTGTTCTTCTGCATCTTCATGCTTTCCCTCCTTACAAAATATACCTTTACATAAATATAACCGGAGAGTTGTGGAATAGATCACGCAAGACTCCGGTTGTTATTCTGTTACACTATTTTTCCCATTTGATAATATACTTTCTTTTTTTTACTTTCTGCAAGCGTTTTTTACAAAAAACATAGAATTTCCAGTATTTTACGAATAGTGCATCTTTCCCCTCTATTTCAGTTCCTTTGCCCCGCTGTAAAATTTCTATAATCCGGTTACGCAAACTGACTCATATAAAGAGCCGCATATTTCCCGTTCTTTTTCATCAGTTCTTCATGATTTCCGACTTCTTTGATATCTCCGTCTTCCATATAAAGGATCATATCTGCGTCACGGATCGTAGAAAGTCTGTGGGCGATCACAAAACTTGTGCGTCCTTTCATCAGTTCTGCCATCGCTTTTTGAATAAGAACTTCCGTATGGGTATCTACGTTACTTGTCGCCTCGTCTAAGATCATGATCTCAGGATCGGAAGCGATCGCTCTTGCGATCGTCAGAAGCTGGCGTTCTCCCTGCGAAATGTTCTCCGCTCCTTTACTAAGCGTCATATCGTATCCGCCCGGGAGTGTTTTGATGAAACTGTGGGCGCATGCCGATTTCGCGGCTTCTACTATTTTCTCTTTCTTCATATTATCCTCGGCATATCCGATATTCTCTCCGATCGTTCCTTCAAACAGCCATGTATCCTGAAGAACCATACCGAATCTGTCGCGCAGTTCTTCCCTTGGCATATCCGTGATCTTAGTTCCGTCCACTTTGATCGATCCGTTATTTACCTCATAAAAGCGCATCAAAAGATTGATCAGCGTTGTTTTTCCCGCTCCGGTAGGTCCTACTACCGCAACTTTCTGCCCCGGTTCTACCGTCAAATCGATCCCGTTCATCAAAAGATGATCCGGCGTATATCCGAACGTCACATTTTCAAATGTAACGCGACCGCTGCGGTCATCAGGTACGATGCACTGGTCTGAATCCGGAATTTCCTCTTCTGCGTCAAGCAGTCCGAAAATACGGTTTCCTGCTGCCGCTGCCGCTCCGAAACTTCCTACCATTCCGGCGATTGCGGAAAACGGCTCTGCAAAACGCCATGTATACTCCAACATAGCCTGTACGTTTCCGACTGCGATCTTTCCGGCGATCGCCCAGAGACATCCTAAAGCGGCGCAAAGAACATACCCAAGATCATTCACAAGAGTTGTAATCGGACTGATCGCCCCTGCTGTTGTCTCCGCTTTTCTTGAACTGTTTTTAAGCGCGTCATTCAACTGAGAAAATTTCTTTTTCGCACGTTCCTGATAATTAAACGTCTGCACAACGGACTGTCCGTTATACATCTCTTCTACATATCCGTTCAGCTTACCGAGAAGCTCCTGCTGTTCTCCATAATACTTTTCGCTCGCTTTCATCACTCCTGCGGCGCTCAATAGAGAAAGAGGCACCATAACAATCGGGATCAAAGACAGCTTCGGGCTGATCATCAGCATCATAATAAGTACGCCGATGGCAGTCGTAACCTGTGTTACGATCGAAGTTAAGTTCTGACTGATCGTATTGTTGATCGTATCTACATCGTTTGTAATTACACTGAGAATATCTCCGTGTGTATGAACGTCATAATAATTCAGTTTCAGCCGATGCATTTTCTCATCGATTTCCCTGCGGATCGTCTGCATCACATTTGCAGTGATCTTTGCCATACCGAATCCCTGCAAAAAGGAAAACAACTGTGATACAAAATATAACGCTACCAACGCCGCCAAAAGCCAGATGATCGTTTCCCAGTAAAAAACTTTATCGGCAATACTTGCAAACAACGTCGTCGTCACCTTTCCTACAAGAAACGGAGCAAGAACCATAAAGGCAGTGCTGATAACTGCTGAAAGCAGTACAAAAAATAACCGAAGTCTGTACGCTTTTAAATAGCCCAGCAGCCTCTTAAATATTGTCGTATTTTTCATATCAAAGTGCCTCCTTTCCTAACTGAATCTCTGCAATTTCCCGATAAAGCGGACAAGTATCCAACAATTCCCTGTGCGTTCCGTTTCCTACGATCTGCCCGTCGTCAACTACTAATATCCGGTCTGCGTCAAGAACTGTGCTGATCCTTTGCGCTACCATGATGACCGTTGCATCTTCGATGCTTTCCTTCAGATTCTGACGGAGCTGACGGTCAGTCTTCATATCTAAAGCAGAAAAACTATCGTCAAACACATAAATTTCCGGTTTTTTCATCATCGCTCTCGCTATCGCCATACGCTGACGCTGCCCGCCGGATAAGTTCGTGCCGCCCTGGGCGACCGAATCGTGATATCCTTCTTTCTTCTTACAGATAAACTCATCCGCACAGGCAGTCTTTGCCGCCTGTTTCCAGTCTTCTTCCGTTCCGTTTTCATTTCCGAAATTAAGATTATCTGCAATATCTCCCGAGAAAAGAACGTTTTTCTGCGGTACGTATCCGATCAAAGAACGAAGATCTTCCGTGCGGTATTCTTTCGCGTTCACTCCGTCGATCAGCACTTCTCCGAACATCGGATCATAAAGTCTGGGGATCAGTTTTAATATACTTGATTTTCCCCGTCCCGTTCCTCCGATGATCGCCGTAACTTCTCCCGAACGGGATTCAAAACTAATATCTTTCAGGATCGGCTCATCCGCTCCCGGATAAGCGAATGTCACATGACGAAACTCAACCGTTCCGCGCACCGGACGATTTTCCATCTGAAACTTTCCACCCCGTATCGAGCTGTCTGTCTGCAAAACTTCCGCGATTCGTTTCGCACATGCATAACTTGTAGGAAACATCATAATGACAAGAGACAGCATCATCACAGATGTAAGTACCATACTGATATACTGGCTGTTTGCCACTAAAGAACCTACTTCCATAGCGCCTGTACTTACATAATATGCGCCCATGCCCAATACAGCCGCCGTCGTCACTCCGAAGATCACACTGATAGCGGGCATCAGAAGGCTTGTGATCCGCCCTGCTGCCATTGCCGTCATCGCATAATCTTCATTTGCCTCTTCAAAACGTGCATTTTCTGTCTTCTGCTTATTAAACGCGCGGATCACGCGTACTCCTTCCAACGATTCCAAAAACAATCTGTTGATCTGATCGAGCTTTTTTCTCAGACGGATCGAATACTTCGATGCCAGTACCATGATGATCGTCAATACAGTCAGAAGAACCGGTATCGCGACAAGAAGAACCGAACTGACTTCTCCTCCCGTAGCTGCGGAAAACACTAGTCCTGCCGCAGCCATCATAGGCGCAAGCAATCCGACTCTAAGCAGCAATGTCAAAAAGTTCTGTACATTCGTAATATCCGAAGTGCTTCTTGTGACAAGACTCGCTGTTCCGAACCGATCCATCTCTGCCGCCGAGAACTCCTGCACTTTAGAAAAGACCTGAGTTCTAAGCTGTGCCGCAAAATCTGTAGAAATATAAGATGCAATCTTAACAGAGAGAAAACTGATCACGCAGGAAAACAATGTTACTCCCGCCATGATCACGGCATACATCCAGACAATACGGTTTTCTCCTTCCGCCACGCCATGGCTGATCATCTGTGCCAAAAACGACGGTAAAAGCATCTGCCCTACTGCCGACAGCAATACAAGCAAAAACAACTGAACGATCTGACCCGACCTTAACTTTACTTTTGAAAATATTGTTTTCATCCCTGGTCAGCCTCCTCTCTTTTCTTATGCGGCGTTTTCTCTGCCACTTTGATCTTGGACAATCTGAACATCACCGTTCCAAGCGCATATTTCTGCAGATCTATATACGCTTCTTCCGAAACCTTTTCTCCGAAATTCATAATCTCCATTTCCCCGCTTGCTCCCGTTATAAAAATATCAGACGACGTAAATCCGTTTTTCAAATAAAATTTTCTGCGGGCAATCCTCTGTTCTTTGTTCTCTGCCTTATCATCAAGGCGCTCGATCAGAAGAACAATTTTTTTATCTTTGTACTGCCTGCACACATTCTGCATAATATAACTTCCGGTTCCTCTGCTGCGAACTTTAGATGACACTGCCAGATAATCTGCCATTACCATATCTTTATATGGAATAAGGACGATAAATCCCAACACCTGTTCACCTTCGGTTGCTGCCATAACAACCGCTTTTTTCGTTTTTACGGAATGCCGCAGTGCAAAATATGGTTTTCTCTCCCGCTTCGGAAATGCTTCCATATAAATTGTTTTTATCTCTTTCCACTGTTTCTCCTCGGCACATATAAACTCCATCCCGATCTCCTTTCTGCGCTTTATCATTGATTTTCTTCTTTTCATCATGTATCATATAATGTACAGTAACTGTACAGTCAAGGAGTTTTTTATGAATCGAAAAAATTATTTATATTCTTCCGGGGAATTTGCAAAACTGACCGGAGTCAACAAACGCACGCTGCACTATTACAATGAAATCGGGCTGTTCCGCCCCGAAATTATCGGAGAGAACGGATACCACTACTATACATGCTTTCAATTTACAGAGTTAGAACTGATCCTTACATTGCGCAAGATCGGTCTGTCCATAGACGAGATCAAAGATTACTCATCCCGCCCTTCCGACGAATCTTTTACAGAGATGATGACAAAAAAGAAAAAGCTGATCGACGAGTCCATCGAACAGCTTTTATCTGCACAGGCTTTTTTAGAACAAAAAGCAGAGAGATTAAAAATAGGAATGTATTCGCAGCACGGAACGATCGAACGCTGTACGCTGCCCGAGAGAAAGATCATCTTCTCATCCCCTATTTCGGGAGAATACGACGAAGACGATTTTTCCATCGCCGCGGAGTTCTCTCTCCGCCTGAAAAAATTATTTCATCTTTATGACAATTTCGGAAGCTGTATTTCCATAGAAGATATCCAAAAAAACAGTTTTAACAGCTATCACTCCTTCTTTGCATACTGCCCGCAAACTTCTGACGTATATGATGAAATCCTGCCTGCCGGAACATATCTGCGCGCTTTTTGCATCGGTGACTGGGGAAAACTTCCCGAAATCTACCGCTCGATCCTTTATTATGCCCGCAAAATGTTTCGACGTTTACAGTGACACGATCTCCGGGTTTTACCTTTGTCACACGCCTTCCTGTCTCTTCCACGATCCCGACCATCTCATGACCGACCGTTATCCCCGGAACTGCTCTCGGAACGGCGCCGTGTTTGATATGGAGATCGCTGGAACAAATACTTGCCAAAGTCACACGTACGATCGCGTCGTCCTCACTTTGCAGCGTTGGTTTTTCTTTCTCTTTCAAAACAAACTTTCCGTTTTCTTCATATGTGTATGCTAACATTTCTCCTGTCTGCTCCTCTTTCCTATGCTATTCTTATCATGCTTATGCTAACGTCATAAATGTAAGGACGATTGCCAGAATCCAGTTTACAACGGCTATACATATTCCCGCGATGCTTAAGACTTTTCCTGCCTTTGCCATGACTGTTCCTGACAGATCATTTCTTTTCCGCACTCTTACAAGCGATACAGTCCCCAGAACGATCCCGACGATCGGAATCCAAAGTGCGAAAATAACGCTCACAATACCGAGCACAAGCAACGAGACGCCTGTGTCGTTTCCCGTTTTATCCGATGCCGGATTTTTCTCACGTTTCGCCATTGCTTTCCTCCAATATCATATTACGGCTCATATATACATATGAACCGTAATATTTTTTCATTCATTCTATTTTCTTTTTCACAAACTTTTCTGCTGTCGTCTGTTCCCCAACAAAACGACCGCAAATGAATCGGCAGAACACTGCCTGCACGATACGATCCAGACATTACGCGATCTCATACCAGATGATCTGGTTCGGCTCAAGAGCAAGCTCAAAGCTGCTTCCGTCTCCGCGGTAGATCGTTGTCTGCTGCGGCTCATCCGTATTATTTACAACACAGTATTTGTTGTTCTTCGGATAAGCATGTACATCTACATTATAATTTGTACTGAACCATCTGTTCAGCTCATCTTCGCTGTGTGTGCTCCAAAGCACTGCACGGTAAAGTACACGGCTGTTCTCGAAGCTGTACGGAAGTCCGCTGATATAAACAGCGCGTCCTTTTCCGAATTCGTTTACTGCCATCTGTACTTCTTTTTCTTTCTGCACAAGGATCGTTGCACTCGGAAGAGCATAAATATTCTTCTTGCCTTCTCCGAAATCTACTTCTTCAGAATCTTCCAAAATGAAGTGTTCATGCTCATCCCAGTTGTATTTGTCGTATCCGAGTGTGAAGCCCGTTTCTTCCTCTACACCGAATACGTTAGCAAGCTGGAAGAAATGTCCCTGATACTGATGACCGGAAGGTTCGCCGACACCGATAATTCCTCCGCCGTTGTAAACGAATCCGCGGATCGCTTCGATGATCTTCGGGTTTTCCCACCATTCTCCTCCTGTATGCGCCGTATCTGCATCCCCGACATTGATGATCACATCGATATCGTCAAGGATCGCCGGATTATCCAGAATATCCTGGAAGTTGATAAATACAACGTCAAACGGCGCTCCTGACAGCGACTCGATGATTCCTGCATATGAATAGTTCTGTTTCTGATACAGTGCATGATGTACCATATGGCATCCCCATGCTCTCATCTTGCCCCAGCAGTTAAGCACTGCGACTTTCTTCACGCAGTACGGTGTCGTTCCTTTTACATTTGCATAAAGCGTACGGAACTCGTTGCATACCTGCTCTACATAATCAAGGAATTCCGGGAACTGAAGCGCAAGTTTAAGATAACCGCCGTATCCGATACGATCGATCGGTTTTCTAAGGATTGCTCTTCTTGCTGTCACCCAGTTATATTTTGCTTCTTTGACCGGATCTCCGTTCTCGTTGAACACATCCGGGAAGAAGTACGGCAACAGACGTCCTTCTGTATATTTCACTCCTTCGATATCACTGATCAGACGAAGCGTCGAACCGTTTCCTACGCTTCCTACAACAGCGTCAATACCAAGTGTTTTAAACTCTTCCATAAACGGCTCTGTTCCGATCCAGTGATCTCCGAGGAACATCATTGCTTTTTTACCACATTCGTGCGTGATCTCTGTCATCTCTTTTACGATCTTGGCAACTTCTCTTCTCTGGAACGCCTGAAAATCCTGAAATTCTTTGCTCGGAACACGATACTGATTATTGTAATATCCCTGATCGATAATATATTCCGCGCGGAACGGATATCCCACTTCTTCTTCAAACTGTTTTAAGATATACGGACTTACCGACGCCGAATATCCGTACCAGTCTACATATTTCTCACGGGCAAGCTCGTCAAATACAAGTGTAAACTGATGGAAAAATGTTGTAAAACGAAGTACGTTTACATACGGATGATCCTCAATAAATTTTCTCAGACGTTTCAATGTATACTCATGTGTCTTCGGCTGACGGACATCAAAGGTGATCTGATGCTCTACATCTTTCCAGTCATTTGTTACGGCATTGTACATATGCACCGGATCCCACATGATATAGGCGAGGAAGCTCACAGTATACTCATGGAACGGAACTGCCTTGATCGTAACCTTTCCTTCCTCTTCATTATAATCCCACTCGTCTGTCGGAACGACTTTTCCTGTCGTGCGGTCTACAACCTCCCACCAACGCTTAATGTCATCCCGTGTATTCGGACTGAGCATGTCAGGATAAAGACCTTTCATGATCTCAATCGACAGACTCTCGGAATCAGCCGTATAAAACGGCGTCATAAGATACATCTGCTGTATCTCTTCCGGATTTGCCTTCGCCCACTCATTGTCTTTTCTTGTCGTATAATATGTAGAATAAATTTCCGCGTCTGCGTCTTTGAGCGCCTCCGGAAAATCTGTACCGTCACAGTCTCTGATCGCATCTGCTCCCCAGCGCTTCATCAGTTCCAAAGTCTCGGGAACAACGTCGAGATCTGTAGGGATGGTCACAAGTCCTTTTGAATTTTCCATGAATTATACCCTCTTTGTTCTTTCCTGTTTTCTTTTTCTGTTTTCTGTTATATTTTGCTATTTATATTTATGATTATAAAAAGCAAGAAGTCCGATCAGACCCGCAAGTCCTGCAAGCATTGTCAGAAGCCCCTGCGGTCCGATATTTTTCTGACCGATAATGATAAGGGCTACAGACGCGATAAAAATAACAGCAACAATGATTCCTACTAAAACCTGTTTTGTTCTTTCATCCATAATATCAACCTCCTACCCCTTCAATCCGCCGAGTGTCATACCCTGTGTCAGTTTCTTCTGTACACAGATATACAAAATCAACGTCGGCAGCATAACGATAACAAGACCTGCATACATCTGACCGTATTGAACTGCAGATTTCTGCGCCGCCATCAAGTTCATAAGTCCTACCGGCAGAGTTTTCAGTTCCGGTTTTGTCAGAAGTGTCATTGAAATAATGTATTCATTCCAGAATGACAGGAAACTGAACAAGATTACCGTAACAATACTCGGTTTTGCCATCGGGAAAATAATCTTTACCATCGTTGTAAAGTAACTTGCTCCGTCTACATAAGCGGCTTCTTCAAAATCTTTTGCCAAAGATCTGAAATATCCGGACAAAAGATAGATCGTAAACGGAAGCGCCGTAGACGCATACACAAGAGCCAGCACAAACAGGTTGTTCAAAAAGAACGTACCTCCTGTGAGCTGACGAAGCGTTTTATCCCAGTTATTGAGCATAAGGAAGATCGGTACAACAATGTAACTTACGTTAATGAACAGGCCTGCCATAAAAAGTACGTTCCAGAATTTTGACGTTTTAAACTTGAATCTGGACAATACATATGCCGCCGGAAGAGAGATCACGATCAGCAAAAGCAATGCAAGCGCTGTTACGATCACTGAGTTGAGCATGTAAGTTCCCATGCTCGCCTTCTCCCACGCATCGATAAAGTTCTGGAAATAAATCTTCTCCGGAAGTACCCACGGACTTCCGTAAAACTCTGAATTCTGCTTAACAGATGCAACAAATACCCAGCCGACCGGAATGATAATTGTGATCGCAAGGAGAATTAATAAGATATATACTACCACTTTTGAAAGTGTCAATGGTTTTTTTGACTCTTTTACTTTTGTTTTTCCCATCTTGATCTCCTTCCCTTAAAATTCGATTTCCTGACGTTTTGTTGCCACATTCAGAATTCCCGCAAGTGCAAACGAGAAGAGGAATACCATAACACCGATCGCCATACCATATCCATAGGAAGAGTTCGTGTACGCTTCCTGATACATATAACTTAAGAATACATTTGACGCTCCGTCCGGTCCGCCGTTTGTCATTGCTTTTACAAGCAGGAAACTCATATTGATCGTACTGATAACGAAGAATGTAAGTGTTGTTCTGATGTTTGTCCAGATCAGCGGAATTGTGATCGTAAAGAACTGTCTGATCTTTCCCGCGCCTTCCAAAGCCGCCGACTCATAAAGGCTTTCCGGCACGTTTGCCATACTTGCCATATACATAACCATATAGTAACCGATTGCCTGCCATACAAGTGCAATCACAATACTGTAAATAACTATCTTCTGATCTCCAAGCCAAAGCGTCGGGTTTTCCGCTCCTTTGAACAGATTCAAAAAAGAGTTCAAAAGTCCAAGGTTCGGATCATAGATTGCCGAGAAAATAGCACTGATAACTACTACCGACAAAATGTTCGGAATGTAGAAAATAACACTGAAAAATGTTTTTCCTTTAATTTTTTCCCGTGACAAAATATAAGCAAATACAAGCGCAAATGTAAATGTTACAAGTGTAACAAGAACGATCAGCAAAATCGAGTTCTGGGAACGCCTGATAAAATTTGTCACTCTTGAAAAGTATTTTAAAGTTGTCCAATCCTACAAATGTCTTATTATCTGTATATCCACCCCATTTAAACATAGACATACGGAAAATATCGATCGTAGGCAGGATCATAAATACGATAAACAATATCGCTGCCGGGGCAAGACAGCAAAATACAAACAGCCCTTTTCCTTTTCTTGCTTTCATTAATTCATCTCCTGTCAGGATAAAACGGGCGGTGAAAACAGATTCACCGCCCGCCTACACCTGTGATATTCTTCCGGTCATCAGAACCGGTAAATTTCCGGTGATTTATTTTTTATTTAGTTTCAGCGCTTCATGGAATTTAGCACTGTCAGCTTTGATCTGATCGATCCAATCCTGCTCTGTCTTGTCTCCAGTTACAAGAGAGTTAACCGGATCAAAGAATGTAGAACGTGTTGTAAGACCTTCGATCGGCTCTGTTGCTGCGAATGCATCCATAACTGCAACTGCGCCTGTGTCGTAGATTGAGTAATACAGTTTTGTATTATCATCTGTGATCATATCAGACATTCCTTCGATCGGCTGAACTGCTCCGCCTTTATCGAAGAAGATCTTAGCTGCTTCATCAGAGTACAGGTAAGCGATAAATTCTTTTCCGAGATCCTGCTCTTTTGCTTCTGCCGGCATCCAGATCTGCTCGAAGAATGTGTAAGAAGCTCTCTCTCCGCCTTCTTTAACAGCCGGAAGAGCTGTGAATCCCCACTCGAATCCGTCTGCTTTCGGAGCATCTTCCATCTCGCCGATTACCCAGTTTCCGTTCGGCATGAACAGCGCTTTGTTGTCAAGTACAAGCTGTTGGTTCTTACGGAAATCGTTGTCGTTTGCATTAGCCGGTGTTGTTTTTTCTGTATATGTAGCAAGTTTTGCAACAATGTCAAATGCCTGTTTAGCGCCTTCTGTATCCCAGATACCATCTTCATATGTCAGCGCTTTAGAGAAATCGTCTCCCATTGTCTCATGCATCAAAGCATAGAAGAATGCGTCAAAGTAACCTGTTGTCGGATATGTAAACAATGCGATTCCTTCTTCTTTCGCTTTGTCGCCAAGTGCCCACATCTCATCCCATGTAGTCGGAACATCCCAGCCTTTTTCCTCAAACAGTCCTGCATTGTAGAACAGTCCGCATGGGCCGTAGAACATCGGCATCAGATATGTTTTTCCGTCTCCGTACGGATTTGTAATTGTATTCTCAACGAATCCCGGAAGGATCTTGTCTCCTACAGTTACTTCTTCGCCCGGTACTGTCATATCAAGAACATCTGTCAGATCAACAAGGTTGTTGTCTTTTACGAATGTCTCTGTGATTCCCGATTCAGCTCCTACAGCTCTTAAGATCACGTCCGGATACTCGCCGGATTTCATCTGCGGGTTGATTACATCTTCGAGCTTTTTGTCGATTGTAAGTTCAACCTTAACGCCTTCGTGAGATTTCTCGAATGCTGAGCAAACTTCTTTCCACATGTCTGCGCCGTAAGCTGTTTCTACCGCTGCAACCTTCAGTGTTTTTTCGTCTCCACCTTTGTCAGCGTCTTTGTCGTCTCCGCCTGATGAACCACAAGCTGCAAGGCTGAATGCCATAGAAGCAACAAGTAACAGACTGATCAGTTTTTTCTTTTTCATAATCGTTGGTCCTCCTTTATTT
>ENA-OQET01000401-OQET01000401.1-human-gut-metagenome-genome-assembly--contig:-NODE-401-length-23225-cov-3.798987_pt1 | contig 23225 bp, 28 predicted proteins | sample MGYA00242800_ERZ504645 | MGnify/ENA primary metagenome ERZ504645 (study PRJEB26092, sample SAMD00036308) | human gut metagenome | host: Homo sapiens | study: EMG produced TPA metagenomics assembly of... | reverse complement strand
TGTGTTTTATTCTTTCCTGTTCAGTTTTCAATGTCCTCTCACTTGACTCTCTCGTCGAGTGCCCATTTATATTACCATCCCCTCTCCCTTTTGTAAAGCTTTTTTTCTGTATTTTTTTTATCTTTTTTCTCTCTTTCCCTCTTTTTCTGCCTTTATATCAACGTTTTTTTATCTGTGTTTTTTTGTCATGATTAAAAGAAACGATCTTTACAGAACGTTTCTTTGCCTTATGACTATATGATTTCTTTACTGTCCAGGATGATCGTTGTTGGTCCATCATTGATCAGCGAGACTTTCATCATCGCTCCAAAGATTCCTGTTTCTGTATGGACCCCTGCATTTTCTAATGCTTTATTAAAATATTCATATAATGGTTTTGATATTTCTGGTTTAGCAGCATCTAAAAAACTAGGTCTCCTTCCTTTTTTACAATTTGCATATAAAGTAAATTGTGAAATAGAAAGGATTTCTCCTTTGATATCCATCAATGATAAATTCAATTTTTCATTTTCATCTTCAAAAATCCTTAAATTGATAAGCTTATTAACCATCTTATCAACAATTTCTTCATTATCATCATTCGTAATACCTACTAATACCATAAATCCTTGTTTGATTTGTCCATTTATTTCTCCTTCAATTTCCACACTTGCTTCACTTACTCTTTGTACAACTAATCTCATATTCATTTCTACCTTTCTTTTTATAAAAGTGTTATAATCATTATAATTTATTTTGTATTAAGGAGGAAGATTTTTTTTATGAGTGGAACTTTAGCTTATAATATGAGACCTCAATCTCTTTTAGATATATTAGGACAAAAACACATTATTGGTGAAAATGGTTTATTTACTAAATTTGTAGAAAAGAATCATCCAATGTCTGTTATTTTATACGGCCCACCAGGTTGTGGTAAAACAACTCTTGCAATGGCTTTGGCTCATGATTTAAATATGCCTTGTCGTACTTTTAATGCATCTACAGGAAATAAAAAAGAAATGGATTTGATTATTGAAGAAGCTAAATTATCTAATGGTCTTTTTGTCATTATCGATGAAATTCACCGTATGAATAAAATGAAACAAGATAATTTACTTCCTTATGTAGAAAGTGGTCTATTGATTATTGTTGGATGTACAACAGCTAATCCTTATCATTCTATCAATCCTGCCATTCGTTCAAGATGTCAAATCATTGAAGTTAAGCCTTTAACTCAAGAAGATATTATTCAAGGTTTACATCACGCTTTAGATAGCGAAAAAGGCTATCACCATCAATATCAATGTGATGAAGAAGTCTTGCAACATATTGCTCGTCTTTCATCAGGAGATATTCGTTTTGCATATAATTGTTTAGAAGTATGTACAATTATTTCTCATGATAATCATATTACTATTGAAGATGCTAAAAATGCTTTAACACAAGCTAATGGTCAATTTGATAAAGATGAAGATCAATATTATGATACTTTAAGTGGTTTACAAAAATCTATTCGTGGAAGCGATCCTAATGGAGCTATGTATTATTTTGCAAAGTTGATAGAATATAATGATATTGAATCTTTAGAAAGACGTGTCCTTGTTTGTGCATATGAAGATGTTGGACTTGCTAATCCAAATGCTTGTATGCGTACTGTTGCTGCTTTTCAAGCTGCCAGAACAGTAGGATTTCCTGAGGCAAGAATTCCTATTGCAAGTGCTATTATTGATTTATGTCTTTCACCTAAATCTAAATCATCAGAAGCAGCTATTGATGCTGCCTTAGCTTCTTTAAGACAACAATCTTTGCCTGCACCTGAATATTTAAGATTAACACCTGTTGGTCTAGAAGAGGATGAAAAATATAATTATGACCGTCCTGAGTTATGGGAATATATTCAATATTTACCCGATCAAATCGCAAATAATCAATTCTATGTACCTTGGATGACAAGTCAATATGAAAAAGCATTAGCTGAAAATTATCGACGTATTTTAAAACATGGGCGTACAAGTAATATTAAAAAATTAAATCATACAAAAAAATCCTAAACTTTTAGGATTTTTTCTATATCATCTGTTACTTGTTCAATGGTTTGTTCAAAGTTTTCTAAATTCACATCATACCAATGAACATCAAATTGGTTTTTAAACCAAGTATACTGTCTTTTAGCGTATTGTCTTGAATGTTTTTTTATTAGCTCTAAAACATCATTTAAATCAATCTGATGATCATAATAATCAAACCATTCTTTATAACCAATCGCTTTCATACTTTGATGATTTCTTGTAAGTCCTTGACTATAAAGACAATCCATTTCTTCTTTTAAACCATTTTCCATCATCACATCAACACGTTTGTTAATTCTTTCATATAAAACATCTCTAGGAAGCGTTAATCCCACAAAATAAGCATCATATAAACAAATATGCTCTTGTTCTTCTAACATTTCACTTTTTCTCTTACCTGTTGTTTCATAAATTTCAATAGCTCTTAAAACACGTCGACGATTATTAAAATGTAATGTTTTTGCACTTTCTTCATCGATTGATTTTAAATAATCATGTAATTGTTCATTTGTATAATCTTTATATTTTTCATTTATTGCATGATGATCGTTTTCCATTTCATCAAATTGATAATCATATAAAGCTGCTTTTATATACAATCCTGTTCCACCAACAATTATTGGAACATGTCCTCTTTGGGTAATTTCTGTTATCTTTTTTCTCACTGTTTGTTGAAAATCATGAACACTGTATGTTTCATCAGAATTTAAAATATCTACACAATGATGAATAATACCTTCTTTTTCTTCTTCTGTGACTTTAGCAGTTCCTATATCCATCTGTTTATAAATTTGCATAGAATCTCCACTAATAACTTCTCCATTGAACTTTTTAGCAAGAGCTACTCCCATTTTTGTTTTACCAACACTTGTTGGTCCAATTACAACAATTACTTTTTCCATTATACGACCCTCTTAAATAATTTTTCTAATTCATATGCTGAATAATGAATAATCGTTGGTCTTCCATGTGGACAAACATAAGGATTATCACAACGCATTAAATTATCAACAATTGTTTGCATTGACTCAATTGATAGATGACTATTTCCTTTTAAAGATGCTTTGCAACTTAATGTTGCTATAGCATGTTCTTGTAAAGAAAGTAAATCAATTTTATTATCTTTTAATATCTGTTGAATCATATCTTCAATAAATAAATGTTCATTAATTTGATTCATCCACATTGGCAGTTGTTTAATAATAAAACCATTACCAAAAGGCTCTAAATCAATGCCAACTTCTTTTAATAAATCTTTTCTTTCTTCAATCATCATACATTCACTTAAAGGATATTCAACTGTAATAGGTATTAATAAATCTCTCATTGTCATATCTGGATGACTATATTTTTCTAGAAAATATTCATAATTGATTCTTTCTTGTGCAGCATGTTGATCTATCAAATACATTCCACTATCATCTTCACCTACAATATAAGTTCCATGAATTTGTGCTTTTACAAATATTTTCTTTTTCATTTCTTTTAAAGGCACTTCAACTTTTTCGAGTTGGATAGGTTCTTCAAAAGCTTTTCTACAGGTTCTGTTATATATTCATTTTTTTCTTCATGAACAAATAGTGGTTGTTTTTTTTTGTTGAATAAATGAAGCTTGCGGTTTTTCTTGAACTTTTGTAGGAATTTCTTGTCTAAAATCAATATCTAGATCCATTTGATCTAGTTGTGGCTTAAAGACTGGTCTTTCTTCTTTGACTTGGTAAGTTAAATTAACATTTTCCAAAGTTTTAGATACCGCATCAAAAATCAATTGTTTTAATTCGTATTCTTTAGAAAACTTAACTTCTAACTTACTTGGATGAACATTGACATCCACTAAATAAGGATCAATTTCAATATTGATGACTGCAATAGGATAACGATTATCTGCTAAATATTTACGATATGCTTGATTAATAGCATCGATTGCTACTTGATTTTTAACAATACGATGATTGACCATCGTAACAATATGATTCTTACTTGCCCTATTCACTTCAATTTTGCCAATAAAACCTTCTATTTGAAATTCATCATTTCCAGCTTTTAAATTCAACATATTTTTAACCACAGATAACCCATAAATCTGATGAATAACTTCTAATAAATTTCCATTTCCATTTGTTTTATAAGTCATCTTATCATTATGTATTAAAGTAAAAGCAATATCTGGATGAGATAAAGAAAGTCTTTCTACATAATTTTGTATATGTGCAAATTCAGCATTGACAGATTTTATATATTTTAATCTTGCTGGTACATTTTGAAAAAGCTTTGAAACAGAAATATTTGTTCCTCTATTAAGATCACTTTGTTTTTGTTCAATAAATTTACCAAATTCATAAATTACTGTTGATCCTTGACTTCCATCACTAGTTTTTTAAAACAAAATGAGAAATAGAAGCAATAGAAGGAATAGCTTCGCCTCTAAAGCCTAATGTTTGAATACAAAATAAATCTTGATCATTATAGATTTTACTTGTTGCATGTCTTGAAAAACAAAGACGTGCATCATCTTTATCCATTCCTGATCCATCATCAATAATTTGAATTAAATTCATTCCTCCTTCTTCTATAATAATATCTATTTTAGAAGAAGATGCATCAATACTATTTTCAACTAATTCTTTGACAACATTTGCTGGTCTTTCAATGACTTCACCAGCTGCTATTTTATTTGCTAAAATATCATCAAGTTGTTTTATTTTCATAGGCCACCTCTACTTTACTAATTTCTTTAATTCGATTAAAGTTGACAAAGCATCTAATGGTGATAAAGCCATTGGATCAATTGTCTTTAAATATTTTTCAACTTCACTTTCTTTTTCAATAACTTGAACTTGTTTTTCTTCAATTAAACGATCTTCTACGTTATTTTCTTCAAGTGTTTCTAATACTAAATTAGCACGATTGATTACTTCATCTGGTAATTTAGCAAGTTTAGCCACATTGACCCCATAAGATTTATTAGAACGTCCTTTTTTAATTAAATATTCAAATACTAAATGATCATTATCTACTCTAGCACTGGCATGAACATTTTGAATTCCAAGACCTTTATCTTCTAAAAATGTAAGTTCATGGTAGTGGGTTGAAAATAATGTCATACAATGAATTTCACTGGCAATATATTCAATCATTGCCTGGGCAATAGCCATTCCATCAAAAGTTGCTGTTCCTCGACCAATTTCATCAAATAAAATCAACGATTTTTCACTAGCAAAACGTAAAGCATTATTCGCTTCTAACATTTCTACCATGAAAGTTGATTGACCACTAATTAAATCATCACTTGCTCCAATACGCGTAAAGATTTGATCAAAAATCGTTAAATTAGCATATTTAGCAGGAACAAATGAACCAATTTGTGCCATAATAACAATTAAAGCTACTTGTCTCATATAAGTCGATTTACCACCCATATTTGGCCCTGTAATTAAGACAACTGGTGAATTTTCATCAATTGAAACATCGTTAGGTACATATTTACCATGCCCCATGACTTTTTCAATGACACCATGTCTACCTTCTTTAATATCCATGATTTTTTGATCATTAAAGACAGGTCTTACATAACTATTTTCACTTGCTAACATTGCAAGAGATTGATAAACATTCTACACGCGCGATAATTTTCGAAAACATCTTGAATCAAATGGACTTCTTTTTTGATTTCATTTCTAACTTGAGTAAATAAAACATATTCTAATTTTGAATTTATCTTGTGCTGATAAATCTTACTTTCATATCTTTAATTCAGTGTAATAAATCTTTCTGCATTCGATAAACTTTGTTTTCTTGTATATTCGAATTCATCTTTAACAAGATCTAAACTTCCTTTTGTAACTTCAATATAATAACCAAATGACACGATTATACCCAACTTTTAAGTTTTTAATACCTGTTTTTTCTCTTTCTTTTTGTTCAAAATCAACTAACCATTGTTTTCCATGATCTCTTAAATAACGTAATTCATCTAATTCTTCATTAAAATGATCTTTGATAATATTTCCTTCTTTAATCGTAAGAGGAGGATTATCAATAATAGCATCATCAATGAGTTTTGTAATATGGATAGATCAATGATTTGATTGGCTAATTGATCTGTTAAAGGTTCATTGAATGAATAAAGTTGTTGTTTTAATTCTGGTAAGACTTTTAAAGAAGAAGAAATCCATTTTAAATCTCTTGCATTAATGTTTCCAAAAGCAATACGACTTGATAGTCTTTCTAAGTCATAGATTTCTTTTAATATTTCTTTAATACTTTCTCTTTGAATAAATTGTTGAGTAAAGATTTCAACAATATCTAATCTTTCTTCAATGGCTTCTTTTTTAAAAGTGGTCGGATCAATATAATTTTTTAAAAGTCTTGCTCCCATTGCTGATTTTGTCATATCTAATAGCCAAAATAAGGAACCATATTTTCATGATCTTTAGAATTTTCAGTTAATTCTAATGATTTTTTAGTATAAAGATCCATTGTCATAAAATCTTGATTATTGATTTCTTCAATCATTTGAAGATGTTCTAAGTCTCTTTTTTGTGTTTCAATTAAATAATTTAATAATAAAGTAGATACTTTGATTTCTTTTAAATCTTTTATATTATGAAAAATATCTCGATATTTTTCATTAAATGTTTCATTATCATAATGAGATACCATAATTGAATCATTAAAGTTATATGTACAATCACTTTTAACAACAATTTCTTTAACTTCCATCGAAGCTAATTGATTATTTAAAAGATGATCCTTTTTATCAATATTGACGACTTGAAATTCACCTGTTGTAATATCACAAAAAGCAAGCGTATAAACAAAATCAAAAATCATCATACATGCGATATAATTATTTTTATTCTTTGTCATCGATTCATCAAAAATAGTACCTGGTGTGACAATTTGAACAACACCACGTTCAACAATACCTTTTTTTCCAGGATCTGTTAATTGTTCAACAATCGCGACTTTATGTCCATTATCTACTAATTTTTGAATATATCCACTTGCACTATGAAAAGGAACACCACACATTGGAACTCTTTCTTTAGCGCCGGCATTTTTCCCTGTTAAAGCAAGTTCTAGTTCTTTAGAAACAATTATCGCATCATCAAAGAACATTTCATAGAAATCCCCTAATCTAAACATCACAATAGCATCTTTATTTTGTTCCTTGATACCTAAATATTGCATCATCATTGGACTGTATTTTTGTTTCATTTTTACACCTCATTCTAATTCGTTGATTATTATAACATAGAAAGAAACATCTTTCTATGTTATGAAATCGGGATTAATTTTCATTTCAAGTTCTTCATCATTTGTTTTACTTTCTACAAGAATTGTTGTATCACCAATGATTTTTAAAGACATTTGTTTTTCTATTTCGATGTGCATTGTTTTATTTTCTAAGGTTGCATGGATACATCGAGGTAAGTATTGACTTTCAACAATGATTTGATCATTTTGACTGAGTTGATGATCTTTCATATTTAAATCAATAGCATCTTGGTAATGCACTTGTTGTTTTAATAAATAACTTTCATTTAAATGACTATACCAAATATGCAAATCAAAACTTCCTTCTATAAATGGTTGATGCTCCCTAATGATTCCTTGATATTGATGATTACAAATCCAACATCCTAGTATTTTATCAATCTCATTAACAACATAATCATATTTAGAAATCGCTTTTTTTCGTTCCTTTTGATAAAGTTGCCTTGGTCATGATTTCATACACTTTACCAGCCATTTTGTCACCCCATATAACAATATGTCTAAAAATGAAAAAAAAGACTTCAACGAAGTCTTATTTTTGTTCTTTAGAGTCTTTTAACACAACATCATGTGCGCCACCTTCAACAATTGAAGTAGCTGATACTAAAGTGATTTTAGCTTTTTGTTGTAATTCAGGAATTGTTAAAGCACCACAGTTACACATTGTATGTTTAACTTTTTGATAATGATAAACCAACGTTATCTTTTAAACTTCCAGCATATGGTACATAAGAATCTACACCTTCTTCAAAAGAAAGTTTTAGCATCTCCCCCCATATCATAACGTTGCCAGTTACGAGCACGAGCAGAACCTTCTCCCCAATATTCTTTCATATATTGTCCATTAATTTGAACTTTATTTGTAGGAGATTCATCAAATCTTGAGAAATATCTACCTAGCATAATAAAATCAGAACCCATCGCTAAGGCTAATGTCATATGATAATCATGAACGATACCACCATCTGAACAAATTGGTACATAAATTCCTGTTTCTTTAAAGTATTCATCTCTTGCTTTAGCTACTTCGATTGTTGCTGTAGCTTGTCCACGACCAATACCTTTTTGTTCACGAGTGATACAAATTTGATCCTCCACCGATACCAATTTTAACGAAATCAGCACCACATTCAGCTAAGAATCTAAATCCTTCTGCATCAACAACGTTACCGGCACCTACTTTAACAGTATCACCATAATTTTCTCTAATCCAATCGATTGTTAATTTTTGCCATTCTGAGAATCCTTCAGATGAATCGATACATAAAACATCAGCACCAGCTTCTACTAATGCAGGAACACGTGTAGCATAGTCACGTGTGTTGATTCCAGCACCAACAATGTAACGTTTATTTTCATCTAATAATTCATTTGGATTATTTTTTCTATTTTCATAGTCTTTTCTAAATACGAAATAATGTAATCTTTGTTCAGCATCTACTACAGGTAATGCATTTAATTTGTTATCCCAAATCATATCATTACATTCTTTAAGAGATGTTCCTAAATCTGCACAAATTAGTTTATCATATGGTGTCATAAAAGTTTCAACTTTTGTATCCATTGATAAACGAGAAATACGATAATCTCTTCCAGTAACAACTCCTAATAATTTACCGTTAGCAGTTCCATCCGCTGTAACTGCCATTGTTGAATGTCCAGTTTTTTCTTTTAAATCTAAAACATCTTTTAAAGTTGATTCAGGTGATAAGTTTGAATCACTTGGAACGAATCCAGCTTTATAATTTTTAACACGTCTTACCATAGCTGCTTGGCTTTCGATTGATTGAGATCCATAAATAAATGAAACTCCACCTTCTTTAGCTAAGGCAATTGCCATATTATCATCAGATACAGCTTGCATAATTGCTGAAACTAATGGAACATTTAGTGATAATGCAGGTTCTTCACCTTTTTTAAATTTAACTAATGGTGTTTTTAAACTTACGTTTTCAGCACGACACTCAGCTGATGAGTATCCTGGAACTAATAAATATTCATTAAAAGTACGCGATGGTTCTTCAAAGTAAAATGCCATTTTTTTATCTCCTTATTCTTTCTATATTTTTGAAAAATTATAATCCCCAAATTTAAATAAGTCAATAATAAAAAGAAAAAGTAGGTTTCCCTACTTTAAAGCATTATTCATTTGTTGATTGATTGTTTGTAAGATTTCATTCACTTCATTTTGTAAATATAAATAATTAACAACTAATGGATGATTTTCATAATATGCTTTTTTTTCTTGATATTCTTGAATTGTTTTTGTGACTCGATCATCCTGTTTTGCTTTTTGATTGACAATCTTTTTTTGTAATACTTTTAATTCTTTTTCTAATTGTTTAAGTTTTTCATCATTTAAAACAAGTTTTTCATACTTTTGATATTCTTGAACAACTTCTAAAGCTAAAATTTCTTGATTTAATTTTCTAGCAAGCTCTTCAATTCTAGTCAACTTGTTCACCTTTTAAAGCCCAAGTTTTTACTTCTGTGACTTTTACAGGCACAATTTTACCAATATCTTTCTTTACGCCCTTTGAAGTTGATCAATTTTTGATGTGCCGTATATCCTGTCATCATTGTTTCATCACGTTTAGATGGACCATCTACTAAAACATCCACAACTTGATTTAAGAAACGTTGATTTTGTTTTAAAGCTTTTTCTTTAACAACTTCATTTAATCTTTCTAAACGGTCTTGTTTTTGTTCAAATGGCACATTGTCTTGCATTTTAGCAGCAGGTGTTCCTTCACGAGGAGAATAGATAAATGTATAGGCTAAATCGTATTCACATTCTTCATATAAAGAAAGTGTATCTTGGAATTGTTCTTCTGTTTCATTTGGGAAACCAACAATAATATCTGTTGTAATTGAACAATCTGGCATCACTTCTTTAATCATGTGGAAAAGTTCTAAATATTGTTCTCTTGTATATCTTCTACCCATTAATTTCAAGATTTCTGTATTTCCTGATTGTACTGGTAAATGGATATAAGGCATGATGTTATCATATTGATTAATGATTTCAATCATTTCTCTAGAGAAGTCCCATGGATGACTTGTTGTAAAACGAATACGCGCAATTCCCGTTTTAGCAACTTCTTCTAAAAGAGTCGCAAAATCATAATCTTCTTCTAAATCTTTTCCATAACTATTGACATTTTGTCCAAGTAAAGTGATTTCTTGATACCCATCTGCTTTTAATCCTTTAACTTCTTCAATAATATCATTCATTAAACGAGAACGTTCTTTTCCTCTTGTATAAGGAACAATACAATACGTACAGAATTTATTACATCCATACATAATATTGACCCATGCTTTATGACCATTAGCACGTGTTACTGGTGTATTTTCAATAACATCCCCTTCTTTAGACCATACTTCTACAACCATTTCCTTACTAAACATTGCTTCTTTTAATAAAGTTGGTAAACGATGAATATTATGTGTTCCAAAGATTAAATCTATATGTGGGTGTTTTTCTAATATTCTTTTAATAACAACTTCTTCTTGCGCCATACAACCGCACAAACCAAAAATAAGATTTGGGTTTTTCTTCTTTAAGTTTTTAACATAACCTACTTTCCCAAATACTTTTTCTTCTGCATTTTCTCTAATAGCACAAGTATTTAATAAAATGACATCTGCTTCTTCGATTTCTTTAGCAGCTGTATATCCCATCATTTCAAAAATACCTGCTAATGTTTCACCATCACGTTCATTCGCTTGACAACCATAAGTATGAATATAATAAGTTTTTCCTTTACCTACACTTACCATATCACTAGGTATTTCAAAAGCATCTTTTAAATGATCAACTTGTTTTCTACTTCTTTTTTGAGCCTCTTTTAAATTTGGCCCTTTAAAATATTCACTATAATCTTTCATTTTTTCACCACATTTCTTTCCTATTATATACATAAAGTTATCTTTTGGCTAGAAAAAATAAGGACTTATCAGTCCTTATCATTTTTATCTTATCCAAAGAATCCGTCTGGTTGAATTGAGAAGTATAATACTTTACCTTCTGGAGTTCCTTTAAATACTCCTTTACAATGACCTGCAGCTTCTTCTGGTGATAATTCAGTTTCACATTCAAATTCAGCTTTGATTCCTACTTTTTTAACATATTTACATGATACTTTATCATCTGAATATCCATCAAAGAAATCAATAATTTTTTGAACTTGTCCTGTTTGCATTAATAATTTACATTTTGCCATAATTAAAAACCTCCATTTACATGTCAGTATTATACAATGAATTTTTAAAAAAAAGAAACCCTTTTCACTAAAAATTAACGTAATTCTATTACAAGCCTTAAGGCCGTAATCCTTTTATCATCGACCATTAAATCATGAAAAGAAGGAATACAAATAAGTTCTTTTCCTGTTGGAATAATATAACCTCTTGCAATTGCAATTGATTTAATTGCTTGATTAAGTGCTGCTGCACCAATTGTTTGAATCATAAGTTTATCTTGTTCCCTCATTAATGATGCTATTGCTCCTGCAACGTGATTAGGAACAGATGTTGAAGATACTTTAATTATTTCCATATTTTTGCCTCCTAATTCACTATATGAATTATCATTAAAAAAATAACAAAAAAAGCATCCTAAGATGCTCGATATGGATGATCATCATTGATTAAAACTCTTTCAATAGAGATAGGTTGGTGTTTGTCATTAAATTCAATAACAACTCCAGCAAACTGTCCTGAATTTTCAGAAATTAAAAACTTTGAACTTAGACCTCTCATACGTGTAATGACACTATCTAAATCACATCCTAAAGAACTTAAATAAGGGCCCGTCATTCCTGCATCAGAAATAAATGCTACTTTTTTATCAATAATTCTTTCGTCTGCTGTTTGTACATGTGTATGTGTTCCTAAGACCGCTTGTACTTTATCTTTACAATAATAAGCTAAACCTATTTTTTCACTGGTTGCTTCTGCATGAATATCAATGATATGAATATCTTGTTCAAGGTTTAGATAATCATCAATATGATCAAAAGGATTCGAATAACGGTTATCCATAAAGACACATCCAAGTGCATTGGTTACTCTTATTTTTGTACCTTTAACATTAAATACTCTTGTATGGACTCCTGGTAAAATACTTGGTTGATTGAAAGGAACAACAAGGCGATCAGCTTCATCAATAAAATCAAGAAGTTCTTTTTTATCAAAAGTATGATTCCCCATTGTCATACAATCAACACCTTCAAAAGTAAAGAAATCATAATGTTTTCTATTTAATCCTTTACCATGTGTCGCATTTTCAACATTTGCGATTACAAAATCAATTTGATAATCTTTTCGAATACGATAAAGATAATCTTCTATCATTTGTCGTCCTACATTTCCAACGATATCTCCTATAAATAAAACTTTCATTTTCTTTCCTCATTTCGTAAAGATATTTTAACATATATAAAAAAAAAGGGAATTGATTTCCCTTTTATTTTGCAATTTCACTCGCACGAATTTCTCTTATAACAGTAACTTTAATATGTCCTGGATAAGTTAATTCTTCTTCAATCTTTGTCTTAATATCACGTGCAATCTTATGACTTGCTAGATCATCCACTTTATCAGGTTTTACAACGATACGAATTTCACGTCCTGCTTGAATTGCATAGACACGATCGACACCATCAAAGCTTTTAGCCATTTCTTCAAGTTTTTCAAGTCTTTGAATATAATTTTCAATTGTTTCACTTCGACTTCCTGGTCTAGCAGCTGATAATGTATCAGCAGCAGCTACTAAAATAGAAATAACACTTGTTGCTGGTACATCCCCATGATGTGAAGCAATTGCATTAATAACAGTTGAATGTTCTCCATGTTTTTTCGCGAATTTTGCACCTAATTCAACATGGCTTCCTTCCATTTCATGATCCATTGCTTTACCAATATCATGTAATAGACCTGCACGTTTAGCTAATTGTTGATTTAATCCTAATTCAGCAGCCATAATTCCTGCTAAATGTGCAACTTCTAATGAATGTTGAAGCGCATTTTGACCATAGCTTGTACGATATTTTAATTTACCAATTTGTTTAACAATTTCTTTATCAATACGAGAAATACCTAATTCAAAAATTGCATTTTCTCCAGTTTTACGAATAACTTCATCTAATTCTTTTCTTGTTTTATCAACAACTTCTTCGATTCTTCCTGGTTGAATACGTCCATCTCTAATTAAAGTTTCTAACGATAAACGAGCAACTTCTCTTCTTACTGGATCAAAGCAAGAAATCGTAATTGCTTCAGGTGTATCATCAATAATTAAATCTGCACCTGTTGCTTGTTCGATTGCTTTAATATTACGACCTTCACGTCCAATAATACGCCCTTTCATTTCTTCACTTGGAAGATCAACAACAGTTACTGTTCTTTCAGTAACTTCCTCTTGAGCATATCGATTAATTGCATTGGCAATAATGTCTCTAGACATATCAGCAGCTTTGCTTTTAGCTTCTTCTTCTTGTTCCTTTATGTAAGCAGACATTTCTAATGAAATTTGTTGTTCAACTTGTTTGAACAATTCTTCCTTAGCTTCTCTTGCTGACATAGCGGCAACTTTTTCTAATTCAACAACTTTAGAATCAATTTTATCTTTTAATTCAGCCTCTAATTTATCTATTCCAGCTTCTTTAATATCTAATTGTTTAATTCTTTGTTCAAGAACGTCTTCTTTACCTTGAACAGCAATATCTCTTCGTTCAATACCTTTTTCACGTTCTGAAAGATTATTTTCAAGTTCAGTAATTTCTTGTTTTTGTTCTTTAATTTCTTTTTCTGCTTCTAATTTTAATTCATAAGCTTGAGTTTTAGCATCTAAAATAGCTTCTTTAACTAGATTATCAGCTTTACTCGTTGCATCATCAATAATCTTTTGAGCACTGACATTAGCTTTTGAAATATTTAGTTTTGCATATACAAAATAAATAAGAACCCCAACAGCGACAGCTAGAACATAGGATAAAATAGTGGCAATATTTAAACCTGGCATATTCCACCCTCCATTTTCTCTATGCACATTTTTTATGATTGATTATTCAATCATTCACCGGTTGTTTCGGTTATAATAATTAATATTTACATAGTCTTTACTATGTTTATTAAACGTGTTTTGCGCACAAGTATATTATATGTCAAATTGCTTATTTTGACAATAACAAGTTAAAAAGAGGAATTTTTACAATTCCTCTTCTTCTACAGGCATTAATGAAGCTTTAATTGCTTCCGTAATTTCATTCATTATATCAGGATGTTCAACAAGATATCGTTTTGCATTTTCGCGTCCTTGTCCAATCTTTTCACCCTTATAAGCATACCAAGCACCGGATTTATCAACAATATCTTTATCAACTGCTAAATCCAAGACTTCACCATCTCTTGAAATACCTTTACCATAAATAATATCAACTTGTGTTGATTTAAATGGTGGTGCCACTTTATTTTTAACAACTTTGATATTGACTTTATTCCCAACAATTTCCGTACCATTTTTAATTGCTTCACTTCTTCTGATTTCTACTCGCACAGAAGAATAGAATTTTAAAGCTCTTCCTCCAGTAGTCGTTTCTGGATTTCCAAACATAACTCCAATTTTTTCACGTAATTGGTTAATGAAAATAATTGTACAATCTGTTTTATTCATAACCCCTGAAAGTTTACGTAAAGCTTTAGACATCAATCTTGCTTGCAATCCCATTTGTTGATCAGCCATTTCGCCATCTAATTCCACTTGAGGAACAAGTGCAGCAACAGAGTCAACAACTACTAAGTCAATAGCTCCAGAACGTACGAGTGTTTCAGCAATTTCTAAACCTTGTTCACCACTATCTGGTTGCGAAAGAATCAATTCATCAATATTAACTCCTAGATTTTTAGCATAAACAGGATCAATTGCATGTTCGGCATCAATAAATGCAGCTGTACCACCTTGTTTTTGTACTTCAGCAATCGCATGTAATGTAAGTGTTGTTTTCCCACTTGATTCTGGACCATAAATTTCAATAATTCTTCCTTTAGGATATCCGCCTATTCCTAACGCCATATCAAGTGTTAAAGATCCCGTTGGAATAACAGCAACATCCACAGCCGCACGATCACCAAGTTTCATTACTGAACCTTTTCCAAATTGCTTTTCAATTTGTTTGATTGCATCATTCAATGCTTGTGCTTTTTTAGCATCTTTTGTTTCTACTTCTTTTTTCCCAGCCATAAATAATACCTCCTATTCCTATATATGCTTTATTTTTCATTTTTTCTTTTATTTTTTTAAAATTTTTTCAATTATTTTCTTTTGAGCAAAATCTATTGCCTTTAAAGCAATCTCTTTTCGACTACCTTCTAAATTCAATTTATAAACAACAACATCTTCATAAGCAATACCAATATAGACTTCTCCTACTGGTTTTCCTTCCATTGCATCCGGTCCAGCATTTCCTGTAAAAGAAACACATAGATCAACATCTAAAATACTTTTACCATTAACACACATTAAAGTAGCAATTTCTTTAGAAACAACACCGTACTTTTCAATCAATGGATGTTCAATTCCTAAAAGCCTTTCTTTCGTTTCACTTTGATAAGTGACTAAAGAACCCTTATAAACCTTAGAAATGCCAGGAATATTTCCTAGCATTGTCGCAAAATTTCCTACTGTAAAACTTTCTACAGTTCCAATAGAAATATTATTTTTTATTAATAATTCAGCAAGTTCATTCATTACATTGACTCCGTTAACATATCTTTACTATCCATAAAATAATCAATACCACTTACTATTGAAATCACGCAAGCAATCCATACACTTATTTGACCAATTGGTAAATGAATGATTGAAAAAGGAAAATCATTTAATAATAGAATATCACACTGATCATTTGTGTCACAGTTTTTAATTTTCCTAAATATTTTGCTGCAATAACAACTTGTTTATTGGCAGCCACCAAACGAATGGCATCTACGATCGTATCCCTAGAAATCATAATAATAGGAATAATGATAGAAATTGTCCCATCACTTGCTAGTAGAAGAAAAATCGTATTAATTAATAGTTTATCTGCAATCGGATCAGCAAACTTACCAAAAGTTGTAATTAATTTAGATTTTCTCGCAATTTGTCCATCAAAATAATCAGTTAACGAAGCAACTGCAAAAATAATAAAGATAACAATATTAACAAGTGAAATATCAGCATTCAAAATATGATACATAGGTACATTGATTCCAAACGTTGCATAAGGAAACATATAAATAAGAATAAGAATTGGAACAAGGATTATTCTTGTAATCGTTAATTTATTAGGTAAATTCATTATTTGACCATCGTTAATTTAAATGTTCTTACTCTACCATTAGAGCTTGTTCCGTAATGATCATTTTCTTCTAATGGAATTTTTTTGATCATTAATATAATAACGATGTCCTAAGTTCCAACTATATGAAAATTCCAAATATTGGAAATCATTCACATTAAATTCTAATTCAACACTTTCACATGCAGAATCATCTTTTAAAGCATCTGATGCTGAAATATTAGCAAGATTACTACTATAAACACCTTTTTTAAATGTATCAGTTTGATAACTATTAGGATCACCATTAACATGTAGATCAACAGTTGTCGCAAATGTAAAGTCTACTTTTAATTTAAAAGTTTCTTGATCATATCCATCAGGTAATTTAAAACTATAATCACCATCTGCATTTTTAGTAAAAGTTATTTCAGTAGATGTTTGTTCAGCTTTTTTCGTTGTATCAGATTTTGTTGTTTTCTTTTTATCTGTTTCTGTTGTTTTCTTCTTTAAAGTTTCACTTGTTTCTGTTTTAGATGTATTACTATTTTTAAATGATGAATCATTTGATTTCGTAAAGACAAATGAATATCCAAGTACAATAATAATAGCAATGACAATAATAATGACAATTGCATATTTAATATATCTTAAGATATAGTGATCTTCATAAACTCCCTTTCTTGTCGGTTGTTTTTTAGTTGGTTGAATATTTTTTACTTTATCTACAAAAGTAACAGATCCTATATCTTCTTTTTTATTTTCTAAATCTTTTAAATCAGCCTTTTTAATTTCTCTCGTAATTGCATAATAATCATCAGCAATCGTCTCATCTATTTCTAAGTATCTTGCTATTTTCTTAAGATACATTTTTACATAAAGCTCGTCTCCAACAAATCGTTCAAAAGCACCGTCTTCTATATCTTTAATGATATTAACAGATAACAATGTTGCTTCTGCGACTTCCTCTATTGTAACGCCTTTGGCAATGCGGGCTGCTTTTATCTTTTCACTTATTTTGTCCATAAAGACATCCTCCTTTACACTTAGGCATAATTAAACAAATAAATTATAGCACAAATGTTTTATTTGACAAATACAAAAGCTCATTTTATTTCTAATATATTATATACATAAAAAAATGTCTTTTTTATGTCCAAAAAGAAAAAAGCTTAAAAAAGCATTTTTTTTATAACGTAATAATTCCAAATGTTGATAAAATATAACTTAATAAAATAATTAATAATGTTGGAATACAAATATATTTCATCACAATATTATAGACTTTTTCTCTTTTAAAAGCAGATGATATTTTAATTTCATTTGAAATTGTTTTTAATTTTGTTACAAAAATAATTAATAAAACTGTACATAACGCTGAAATTGGCATCATACATGAATTTGTGACAAAATCAAAGAAATCTAATAAAGTCATTCCTAATGGTTGAATCCATCCTAAAACACCATAGCCAAGTGAAATAGGAATTCCTAAAGCTAACATTTCAATAATCATTGCTAAAGCTGCTTTTTTTCTAGAAATATGGAATTGTTCCATTAAAGTTGCGACTGAACATTCCATTAAAGAAATAGCTGATGTTAAAGCAGCAAATAAGACAAGTAAAAAGAATACACCACCAATAAATCCACCTAATTGAAGTGAATTAAATACTTTTGGCATTGTAATAAACATTAAAGACGCTCCAGCATTTAAACTATCTTTTCCTGAAAATGCAAAGACTGCAGGAATAATCATTAACCCCGCTAAAAAAGCAATTAAAGTGTCCATGATTTCTACTTGAGAAATTGCTTTTTCCATATCAACATCTTTTTTCATATAAGAACCATATGTAAATAAAATACCCATTCCAATTGATAAAGAATAAAACATTTGTCCCATTGCTGAAATAACTGTCATAATACTAAACCTTGAAAAATCAGGAATAATATAATACTTCAAACCTTCAATTGCTCCTGGTGTCATTAAACCATAGATTGAAATAAAAAATAGCTATTACTACTAAAATAGGCATTAAAATCTTACTTACCTTTTCTATTCCTTTTTCTACCCCTTTAATAACCACAATAAAAGTTAATACTGCAAAAACAACTAACCAAAAAGCTGGACTAATTGGATTAGCAATAAAATTTGAAAAATAGGTATCTTGTGTCAAGATTTGACTTGATCCTCTTAAATATTCAAATAAGTATTTACATACCCAACCACCAACAACACAGTAATAAGGAATTATCAACATTGGAATAATTGAATTCAACCAACCACCAATCTTTAATTTTTTTTGCTCCTAAGATTTTATATGCTTTGATTGGATTGTTTCCGGTCTTTCTTCCTAATGCTGTTTCACTTACAAGTAAAGCAAAACCAACTGTAAACGCTAAAATAATGTAAGTAAATAAAAAAGTACCTCCACCATATTTAGCCGCAAGATATGGAAAACGCCAAATGTTTCCTAATCCAACAGCTGAGCCAGCAGCCGCCATAACATATCCTAAACGGCCTGAAAACTTGATTTTTATTTGTTTCCATCGAATTTCCCCTTTTTAACATATAAAAAAATTATATTGAAACCGCATAAAAGTCAACTTTATTGTGAAATTAATAACAAAATTCTCCTTTTTTTTTACATTTTAAAACAAAAAAACAGCCCTCATTGAGGACTGTCTTATTATTATAATAAAGATTTATATAATTCTTTGATTTCTTCTACACTTGTATCTCTTGGGTTACCTGGACAGCAAGCATCAGCTAAAGCAGATTCACTTAAGAATTGTAAATCTTCTTCTTTAACGATTTCTTTTAAGTCAGCTGGAATACCAACATCTTTAGATAATTGTTTAACTGCATCTACAGCTGCTTTACGATATTCTTCTTGAGACATACCAGTAGTATCTACACCCATTGCTTCTGCAATGTCTTTATATTTTTCACCAGTATATGGTGCATTATATTCCATAACTGTTGGTAAGATGATAGCATTAGCAACACCATGAGGTGTATCATATAAAGCTCCAAGTGGATGAGCCATTGAGTGAACTAATCCTAAACCTACGTTAGAGAATCCCATACCTGCAACATATTGACCTAAAGCCATACCTTCTCTACCTTCAGGAGTATTTTCTACTGCACCTCTTAATGATTTAGAAATAATTTCAATAGCTTTGATATGGAACATATCTGACATTTCCCAAGCACCTTTAGTAATATAACCTTCGATAGCATGAGTTAAGGCATCCATACCTGTAGCAGCAGTTAATCCTTTTGGCATTGATAACATCATATCTGGGTCAACGAAAGCTACAACTGGAATATCATGTACATCTACACATACCATTTTACGATCTTTTTCAACATCTGTGATTACATAGTTGATTGTTACTTCAGCAGCAGTACCAGCTGTTGTAGGAACTGCAAAGATTGGTGTACAAGGATTTTTAGTTGGTGCAACACCTTCTAAGCTTCTTACATCAGCAAATTCAGGGTTTTTATCAATAATACCTACTGCTTTTGCTGTATCCATTGATGAACCACCACCAATAGCAATCATATAATCTGCTCCAGCATCATGTAATGCTTTAACACCTTGTTGAACATTTTCAATTGTTGGATTCGGTTTGATATTAGAATATAGTTCATAAGCTAATCCTGCTTTATCTAATAAATCAGTAACTTTTGCTGTTACTCCAAATTTTACTAAGTCTGGATCTGAACATACTAAAGCTTTTTTGAATCCTCTTGCTTTTGCTTCTTCAGGAATTGATTCAATTGCTCCTTTTCCATGATAACTTGTTTCATTTAATACAAATCTGTTTGCCATAATTAAATCTCCTCTTTTCTAACTACACATATTTTAGTATCATGTGAAAATAAAAACAAGTTACACATAAGGCTATGTGTAACATTTCACAAGTTTTATTTAAAATATTTTTATAATATGTCATAATAATAAACATGGAGGAATATCATGAAATATTATGCTGTAAAAAAATGGAAGACATCCAGGTATTTATACTACTTGGAAAGATTGTCAAAAAGAAGTCGATCATTTTAAAGATGCTAAATTCAAAAGCTTTGATTCTAAAAAGAAGCTTTAGCCTATTTAAAACAAAATAATCAAAAAGTTCATTACATTCAAAACAAGAAACAACAAATCAAAGAAAACAAAATAAAGATAAATATCATTAAGTAAAGATCAATATAAAGCTTATCAACAATTATTATCTGGAAATAATGTTTTTTTCAACAGGTGGCGCAGGTACTGGTAAATCTTTTGTTTTGCAACTTTTTATTAATGAAATGGAAAACAAATAAAAATGTTATTGTTTGTGCTCCTACCGGTATTGCTGCTATTAATATTCAAGGTGTTACTATCCATCGTTGTTTTCAAGTTTCTCCAGAGCCTCAAGTAATCAAGCATATTAAAAAAGTTCCTCAAGTGGTAAAAGAAAGTGACATTATTGTTATTGATGAAATTAGTATGTGTCGTATTGATCTATTTGATTTTGTTGTAAGAACAATTATGAAAGCAGAAGAAAACTCATTATCTCGTAAACAAATCGTCGTTGTTGGAGACTTTTTCCAACTACCTCCTGTTACTACAGATAATGATTTAGAAGTATTAAAAGAAATATATGAAAATTATCATAAAGGTTATGCTTTTGAATCAACAAACTGGCAAGATTTAAATTTTCAAACAGTTGAATTAAAACAAGTCATACGACAAAAGAATCCTGAATTTATTCATGAACTGAATAAAGCACGTATTGGTGATTATTCATGTGTTCATTATTTTAATACGCATTGTCAAAAGACTCTTTTTGAAAATGGTATTATTCTTACAGCAACTAATAGAAAAGCTGAACAAATCAATCATGATAGACTTTCCAAAATACCTTACAAAGCTAAAGTCTATCATTCAAGAATTGTTGGTGATGTTAAAAATTCTGATAAACCTACTCTAGATGAACTTCATTTAAAAATTGGTGCTCGTGTGATGGTTTTAATTAACGATACAGAACAAAATCTTTATCAAAATGGTTCATTTGGAAAAGTTTATAAATTAGAAGATGAAAGTGTTACTGTTCTCTTAGATACAAATAAAACACTTGTAACCTTTGGTTATCATGAATGGGCCATAGAAAACTATGTACTTTCTAAAAGAAAAGAAGGAGATATTGAAGATAATCATTTATCTAAAGAAAAAGTAGGTGCTTTTTATCAAATTCCTTTAAAACTTGCTTACGCTATTACAATGCATAAAAGTCAAGGTCAAACCTATGATCAAGTAAATCTTATTCCTTATTCATTTGATAATGGCCAACTCTATGTTGCCTTAAGTCGTGTTAAATCTATTGAAGGACTTTGTTTAATTAATCAATTAAGACAAGAAAATCTTATTTGTAGTCAGGAAGTAAAAGACTTTTATCATATTGGTTCATATAAATCAAAAGACAAACTAATCTATGAGTTAGGTAAAAAAGTTTTAAATAGTCATTTAACTTATCCTAAAGAAATACAAGATTTAATTGATTATATTCATAAAATGAGTTAATACGTAATCATTTAAACTATTGATAAATAAAAAATCAATTCTTCAATATATTCATAATTATGATCTAATTAATAAATATATGAAAAAGTCTGCTTTCTTAAGTATAATAATTATTTAAAAATCTATTAAATTACAATTATTGGCAAAGCGACCAATAAAATAACCGTAAAATAAATACGGTTGAATTTGTGGTCTTTTTTAGTATGATAATTATAAATATGGACATATTTTTAAGAGAAATACTCATGAAAGAAATACATATTCCAAAACTAAATAAAGAAATCACAGAATATTTTTTTAATATATTGGACCTTTTTTCAAAGTGTGAAGGCTTACCATCAAATAATCAAAATTTAAGTTTTGATTATATAGAATATAAAATAAAAAAAGTAATCCATATTGATTTTATCAATAAAATTACTTTAAAAACACTCAATATAGTAATCTTAGTTTACTAAAACTACCATATTGAGTACATATTGCAATTTTTTATTTCTACTCTCTACTTTATCAACACTTACTAAATATTAAATATTTTAATTAGGATCTAGTTATTTATTTTCATTATATTGATCAATAAGTTCTATCATTTTTCCCGCATTTGTTCCTATTGATTTATACAGTTTCCTATTTCCTATAACATAAAACTCTTCTTTTGCTCTTGTTACAGCAACATTGATAATATTTGGTTTTGATACAGCCCAACTTGCTGCACCCTTACTTTTAAAATCTGCACCCATTACAAAATAAACAATTTTTGCTTCTTTACCTTGAAAAGTATGTACGGTTCCTACATTTATTGGTTTCTTATTTTTATCATATTTTGTAAATTTAATACCATCAAAATTTTTTAATTCTTTAGCTAATTCATTTGCAACATGTTTAAAAGGTGAGATAACAAAGATTTCCTCTTTTAATTTCGAATTTTTTTCTATCTTATCTTTAATTAATTTTTTTAAAATTTCTGCTTCTTCTTTGACATATTTATTACTTGCCGTTCCTTCAAC
>ENA-OQET01000400-OQET01000400.1-human-gut-metagenome-genome-assembly--contig:-NODE-400-length-23227-cov-3.779351_pt1 | contig 23227 bp, 32 predicted proteins | sample MGYA00242800_ERZ504645 | MGnify/ENA primary metagenome ERZ504645 (study PRJEB26092, sample SAMD00036308) | human gut metagenome | host: Homo sapiens | study: EMG produced TPA metagenomics assembly of... | reverse complement strand
CTATTTTAAACCTTGGTTCTTTACAAGAGATTATGTTTCATGCAAAAACTGCGTAAACAAGTATCTATGTCCTTCTATATCTAATTATGAAATAGTAGCCAATGAATATAATATGTGTTATTTAAATCAATAAGGTCATGAATAGAATCATATATTACGTATCGATCACGTTACTAACGATTGTTTCCTCATGCGGAAATAAAGAGACAAATGTATCCAGAAAGTTGACCTTGGATAATTGCCCAGTCATAGCACAGGTTATTAATCTGCAAGGAGATCCGGTGACTAATTTAGACTTTTCTTCCGTAAAGGATACATTCAATTTATCGCTAAGCTCCTTGCTTTCTTCCTTTCAAGTTATTCGCCTAGAAAACTCGGAAGACGCATTGACCGCCGCAGGGCAAGATACCCATATAGCCGTGAGTGACCATTATATTTTTGTGAAATCTTTTAGGGCAGGCTCTTCATGTAAGCTCTATAACCGTAATGGGGATTTCATCAGAAAGATCTCCTCCCAAGGACAAGGGCCGGATGAATATAACCTATTTATTTATGATCAGTATTTAGATGAAAGTAATAATAAAATCTATCTAATGGAGATTCGTGCCTCTAAGATATTAGTGTTTGACTTCGACGGGCAGCCACAAAAACACATTCCTCTGGCCTATATAACCCATAAAGGCCGGTTCGTCATCAATGCCGAGCAAAAAAACAGTACCGTCATGTGCATACCTTTTTCAGGGAACTCCCACCGCATTGATCTGGACGCAGGATTTCGAAGGCAATATCATCCAAGAATATCCGGTCTCCGACCAATTCATGTTGATCCCAAGCACTTACGATTATGAGGTACGGGAATCCTTGAATACCACCGCTTCCGACTTCTATCTTCATAATTGTATAGCCTCGCAAGACACACTTTATCATTATGACATAGACTCGAATACGCTACACCCTGTTTTTACGATGCATACGGGTCATGAGCCGATCTGCCATTATTTCACGGAGCTGCCCAATCACTTTCTAGTCACTTGGTATACACAGACCTCATGGAATAATGAGTTACCCCGTTTCCCGAAAATCCTAGTAGACAAACAAAGCCTTAAAGGTTGTTTCGTGAATTTGAAATGGAATATGCTAGGGAATATAGATGGCTACCATCGTCCTCAATCGAGGTATTTCACTGCGATCATGGAACCTTACGCATTAAAAGAGCAATTGGAAAAGGTTCTGACTTCCACTCAAAAATTATTCCCAGAAGTATTGAGTAAAGTGAAGAAGTTGAATAATCAAATTACTGATGATGACAATTGTATCGTTTTTATAGGGAAGTTGAAAACAAAATAAAATAGGACAAGCATATGATACAGATTATTCTTGTTAATGAAGAATCCAGAGCATCCCAATATGGAATTGGCACATATATAAAGCAACTTTGTTTAATTCTTTCACAGAAGCAAGGGATCATCTTAGCGTAGATTATGTTGTCGTTCAACAAAAAATGATTTTTATAAAAAGCAATATGAATATCCAGATCGTTTAGTTTGATATAACTTTCCATCAAAAACAGCAGACGCAATTTAAGATCATCAGAGATCGCTTTCTTATTACATTTCATTAAAGCAATCTCATAACAATCTTCCTTCTCAAAATGATTATCTTCAAGAATCCGCAAAGCATCATAATGATGCAGAGAATCTTCTTCAATAAAAGATAAAAATGCATCCGTGATCGAAGTATCTTTCTGTGTGTCCATAAAGATCCGGTTATAATAATCCCTCGTAATCTCATAAATATGAACGTCCCAAGGCATCTCGATCAATGGATAGTTGTGTTTGTCGCACAATGCCTTAATAGAATCAGTGATATCTTCGGAAAGAATATATTTCCCTGTATTTAAGATCATACCGCAAGTATGACTTTTGATCATCGTTTCAATAAAATCATAAAGTGAAGCCTCATCCTTACAGTTGATCCCTGTCGTGATGATCAGTTCTCCACCCTTTAGAAAGTCGTGGGTAGAACTGTCTTCAGAGACATAAACCCAGTTCATGATATGATCGATCCCAGTTTCACCTGCGATCATGGAAAGATGGTATTGATGTTTGGTTTGTGTATATAATTCATTTAATGTAAGAGGCATAAATCTGCCCTCCTTTATTTGTGTCCTATTCATTTGAAGATCATGTAAAAATAGTCTACCATATTTGATACTATTTGTGCAATGAACACAAAAGAATCAAAGGAAAATTGTGATAAAAGAATATAGGAAATTAATAAAAAATATGCAAAAATACAGTCAACAGGTACAACTAAAGGTGTTGAACAAAGCATCTTTCTTGTACCATTTTTTATTTATGTTTATGAAAAATAACCTTTCAAAAGATAGAGGAGGATACCAATATGTTAAGAACAGATTTACCAGAGATCATCACAGAAACATTACCAGGACCAAAAGCACAGGCAATCATCGACCGAAGAGAAGCAGTCAATCCATCCGCGATCAAATGCGTTTATCCCGTTGTGATCGAAAAGGGTGAAGGAGCTATGATTCAGGATGTTGATGGAAATAAATTTTTAGACTGGATCGGTGGAGTCGGAGTTTTAAATATCGGATTTTTCACAGCCGGAAGTTGTAGAAGCAGTCAAAGTACAGGCAGAGAAATATTTCCACGGAATGTACAATGTAGTGACTCATGAAGGCTATGTTGCATTATCTGAAAAATTAACACAGATCGCACCGGTCAAAGGTGATAAGAAAAAAGTATTCTTCGCAAATAGTGGTGCTGAAGCAGATGAAAATGCAGTCAAGATCGCAAAAGCATTTACAAAACGACCAAATATCATCGTATTTTCCGGAGCGTTCCATGGAAGAACTTTGATGACGATGTCTATGACATCTAAAAAAAGCATATGCGGTTGGAATGGGACCTTTCCCAGATGGTGTTTATCGTGCACAGTTCCCATATTACTATAGAAATCCAGAAGGAATGCCACAGGAAGCGGCTTTAGATTATTACTTAAATTCTATCAAAGATGTTTTTGAACAGTGTGGACCAGCAGATAGTATCGCAGCTATTGTAGTAGAACCATTACAGGGTGAAGGTGGATTTATCCCAGCACCGATCGAATGGGTAAAGGCGGTCAGAAAGATCTGTGATGAAAATGGAATCTTGTTAGTTGCAGATGAAGTCCAGACAGGATTTTGCCGCACAGGAAGAATGTTTGCAACACAGTACTGGGAAGAAGCAGGAGTACAGCCTGATATCTTAGCAACAGCTAAATCTATCGCAGCAGGGGTTCCATTATCAGCGATCGTTGCAAGAGAAGAAATAATGGAAGCTCCAGCACCAGGAACGATCGGTGGTACATTCTGTGGTAACCCATTAGCATGTGCAGCAGCATTAAAGACGATCGAGATCATGGAAAGAGATGACATAGCAGGACGTTCTTGTGAGATCGGAGAAAAGGTATCCAAGAGATTTAATGAATGGAAAGAAAAATATCCAGTAATCGGAGATGTTCGTGGACTTGGTGGAATGATCGGACTTGAGTTTGTCAAAGACCAGAAGAGTAAAGAACCATACCCAGAATTTTCTGCAGCAGTGATCAGTGGATGTGCGAAAAAAGGACTGATGATCGAGGGAGCAGGTACATATGGAAATGTGATCCGATTCCTTGCACCACTTGTTATGACAGATGAACAGTTAGAAGCAGGACTTGATATTTATGAATCTGTGATCAAGGAATTATTAGAAAAATGATCACACAAAATGAAAAAATTATTCAAAAATAAATAACTATTTAATAAGAAGAAACCAGAGAAAAATTGATGAAAAATTCAATTTCTCTGGTTATTTTTGGCAAAAATAGATAGGAAACAAAAAATATGGTGGTTTGCATTTGTAAAAAATGTTATAATAATCTTTGTAAAAAGATTTCGCAAGAAGGAGGAAATATCTATGCATAAGTATGGACCAGTGATCAAGATGTTGTCATTGGTGACTCAGATAGGAATTACGATGTTGACTTCTGGTTTTTTATGCATGGCGATCGGAATGTGGATTGATAAACATTTTTCCACAAATCTATTTCTTCTTTTTCTGATTCTTGGTATTATGGGAGGAATCAGAGGAGTATATTCTCTGATTCACAATATACTGGAACAGGAAGATATGGAGGATAAAGATGAGAGATAAATTAAGACAGCTAGACGAGACATACCTAGATCTTGTGATCGGAATTCTTTTGTGCGGAGTGTTATCTGCGATTTTGGGTATGATAATAACCAGAGGTGATCTAAGATATCTGATCGGAGCTATTGTGGGAACGATCTTTGCTCTCGTGATGATCACAACGATGATGGTAAGCATCCAGAAGTCTGTACAGATGGATACTCATCAGGCAAGCCGGAATATGATCAAGAGTGCGTTGATAAGATATGTAGCAACATTGGTTATTTTATACGTGATGATCAAACTTAGTATGAGTGCTTTTATTGCTGCATTGGTTGGATTCTTAAGCAGTAAGTTTGCAGCATTTTTACAAAAACCGATCCACGAGCATATCACGCGCAGAGTTTTACAAGAATAACGTGAATCACATTTTCCGGGTTTCTAACATGGAGAAAGAGAAAATCGGAAAAATGGAAAATATAATAAAAAGGAGGTTGTGCCATGGGAATTATGAATGCCCCCATGATGTTGGCAGCATCATCCGGTGATGACGTTGACTTTATGGTGCATGGGCTGATCCCGCTGAAGTTTTTCGGGCATAAGGTCTGGATCACGACAACGCATGTGACGACGTTGATCGTTATGGTGTTTATCATCGTATTAGCATTGATCGCAAGACATGCAGTTCTTCACGGTGATGAGAAGCCGTCAGGACTTCAGAATTTTGTGGAGATGATCGTTGAGATGCTTGATAATCTGGTAAAGGGAAGCATGGGAAGACATTGGCGTCCATTTGTAAATTACATTGGAACGATCATGGTCTTTATCTTTTTTGCAAATACATCTGGATTATTTGGCCTAAGACCACCGACAGCGGATTATGGAACAACGCTTGCGTTAGCGTTGATCACGTTTGTACTGATTCAGTACAGTGCATTTAAGACGAGTAAATTACATGTATTTACAGATCTTTTCAAACCGATTCCAATCTTATTTCCAATTAACCTGATCGGAGAGTTTGCGACACCGCTTTCCATGTCTCTTCGTTTGTTTGGAAATATTATGGCGGGTACGATCATGATGGCATTGTGGTACGGATTGCTGCCATGGCTTGCGCAGCTAGGTATTCCAGCATTCTTGCATATGTACTTTGATCTGTTTTCAGGAGCGATCCAGACATTTGTATTTGCGATGCTGACAATGACATTTATCACAGATAAGCGGGAAGCTTAAATTTTAGCGACAAAATTTTATGTAGTTTAGGAGGAAAAAACTATGAATATTTCAAGTGAAGCATTTGTATTAGGGTGTTCTGCGATCGGAGCAGGACTTGCACTGATTGCAGGTATCGGACCTGGTGTTGGACAGGGATACGCAGCAGGACAGGGTGCAGCAGCAGTAGGACGTAATCCAGGAGCGAAAGGTGATATCACATCTACCATGCTTCTTGGACAGGCGGTAGCAGAGACAACAGGTCTTTATGGTCTGGTTATTGGTTTGATCTTATTATATGCAAATCCACTGTTTGCAAAACTTTAATAAAACAAGCCGAAGGGAGGCCAAGGCGTGGACGGAAGAATATTTGGATTAGATATTCAGCTTGGCTTTGATGTGATTATGCAGGGAATCGCAGTGTTCATCATGTTTGCACTGCTTTCCTATATTCTGTTTGAACCGGTTCGCAAGATCTTAGAAGACCGTAAGAACAGAATTGCAGATGAGATCGATCAGGCAGCAGCCAATCAGGCAGAAGCTGCAAAGTTAAAAGCCGAATCGATCATAACTAAAAAATGTTGAAAAAGAAGCAGATGCCTTAATGGCACAGGCCAGAAAGAAAGCACTGAAGAGAGAGGAAGAGATCGTTGCAGGAGCGAAAGAAGAGGCTGCAAGGATCATAGAAAGTGCGAATCATGAGGCAGAGCTTGCAAGAATCAATGCACAGGATCAGATGAAGCAGGAGATGGTCAAGATGGCAGTCTTAATGGCTGGCAAATTCATCCAGAATCAGATGGATGAGAAAGACCAGAATGCTTTCGTTGATCAGACCTTACAGGAAATGGGTGATAAGACATGGCTTCAAGAGTAGATAAGATTTACGGGGATGCCTATATTTCTGTGAAAACAGATGAGGACGATCTTTTAGAAGCTTTGGAAGAGGCGAAAGCTGTCAAAGAAATCTTAGATTCCAACACAGATTTCGTGAATTTCCTAAATCATCCCCAGATCACAAAAGAAGAGAAGATGGAGGCAGCAAAGAACGTTTTTGATGGCCGGGTTTCTGATGATATGACAGGATTTTTGATGATCATCATCAAGAAAGGACGTTTTAAAGAATTTGATGGAATCTTTACTTATATCATTTCGAATATCAAACGTCAGTTAGGAATCGGAGCCCTATATGTAACGTCAGCAATGCCGCTGTCACAAGAACAAAAAGACAAGATCTTAAAGAAAGTCATTGCTTCTTCAGAATATCAGAAGTTAGAGGTGACTTATGAGACAGATAAAGACATCATCGGTGGATTGATCCTTTGTATGGATGACCGGATTGTGGATAATTCCATTCGTACAAAGCTTGATTCGATGGGCAGATATCTGTCACAAATACAACTATAGAACAGGAGGAAGATAAGCCCCATGAATTTAAGACCAGAAGAGATCAGTTCTGTGATCAAAGAACAGATCAAACAATATTCAACAAAGCTTGAAACCTCTGATATTGGAACGGTAATACAGGTTGCCGATGGAATCGCCAGAATCCATGGATTAGAGAAAGCGATGCAGGGAGAACTGCTCGAATTTCCAGGGGAAGTTTATGGAATGGTATTAAACTTAGAAGAGGACAACGTAGGTGCAGTTCTCTTAGGTGACCGAAAGAATATTAACGAAGGCGATATTGTCAAGACAACGGGCCGCGTGGTAGAAGTGCCAGTTGGAGATCAACTGACAGGACGTGTCGTAAACTCCTTAGGACAGCCAATTGACAATAAAGGTCCGATCGAGACAGATAAATATCGTCCAATTGAAAGAGTTGCGTCAGGAGTAATCTCAAGAAAATCCGTAGATACTCCGATCCAGACAGGAATCAAAGCGATCGATGCGATGGTACCGATCGGAAGAGGACAGCGTGAGCTGATCATCGGAGACCGTCAGACAGGTAAGACAGCGATCGCGATCGATACGATCATTAATCAGAAAGGACAGGGTGTTCACTGTATTTATGTGGCAATCGGCCAGAAAGCATCCACAGTTGCTAATATCGTCAAGACATTAGAAGAGTTTGGTGCGATGGATTATACAACGATCGTAGCATCTACAGCTAGTGAATTAGCACCGCTTCAGTATATCGCACCATACGCAGGATGTGCGATCGGTGAAGAATGGATGGAGAGAGGAGAAGATGTATTAGTTGTATATGATGATTTAAGCAAACATGCAACTGCATACCGTACACTTTCCTTACTTCTTCGCAGACCACCTGGACGTGAAGCTTATCCTGGAGATGTATTCTATTTACATTCAAGACTTTTAGAGCGTGCAGCCAGATTATCCGATGAATTAGGTGGAGGATCATTAACAGCCCTTCCGATCATCGAGACACAGGCAGGTGATGTATCTGCATACATTCCAACCAACGTTATTTCCATCACAGATGGACAGATCTATCTGGAAACAGAGATGTTTAATGCAGGTTTCAGACCAGCGATCAATGCCGGACTTTCTGTATCACGAGTTGGAGGATCTGCACAGATCAAGGCAATGAAGAAGATCGCAGGACCAATCCGTACAGACCTTGCACAGTATCGAGAGCTGGCAGCATTTGCCCAGTTTGGATCAGAGCTTGACGATGATACAAAAGAACGATTAGATCAGGGTGAGAGAATCAGAGAGATCTTAAAACAGCCACAGTATCAGCCATTACCAGTTGAGAAACAGGTTGCGATCATTTATGCAGCAGTCAAGAAACATCTCTTAGACCTGCCAGTAGATCAGATTCTTGATTTCCAGAAAGAATTATTTGAACTGATTGATACAAAATATCCAGAGATCTTTACAAGCATTGCCGAGACGAAAGTCATGGATGATGCGACAGAAGAGAAACTGATCAAAGCGATCAATGAAGCAAAAGAATCATTTAGAAAGTAAGGTGATCTGTCATGGCATCGATAATTGATATTAAAAGACGAAAAGCCAGCGTCGAAAGTACCGGACAGATCACAAAAGCGATGAAACTTGTATCCACGGTAAAGTTACAGAGAGCCAAGCAGCGTGCAGATGAGTCAAAAGCATACTTTAATAAGATGTATGAGACGATCAGCTCGATCCTTGCCAAAGCAGGTAATATCAATCATCCGTATTTACAGGAAAATGGTTCCACAAAGAAAGGGATCATTACCATTTCATCCAACCGTGGATTAGCAGGAGGATATAATAACAATATTGTGAAACTGATCCGGGACAGCGGTATGAACAAAGAAGATATCATGATCTATGCGGTAGGACATAAAGCGATGGATACGTTAAAACATCGTGGGTATGAGATTGTTTCTGATGATTCAGAGATGATCAACGAGCCAGTCTATGATGATGCCAGAATCTTAGGAGAGAAGCTTCTAAAAGCTTTTGAGGATGGAGAGATCGGTGAGATCTATCTGGCATACACAGATTTTAAAAATACCGTGGTTCATGAACCAAAACTTGTAAAATTACTCCCAATTGAGAATGATCAGCAGGCAAATGAAGAGAAATCTGAAAGCAAGGCTCCAATGAATTTTGAGCCAGAGCCGGAAGAAGCACTTTCTTTATTAATTCCAAAGTATATCTGCAGCATGATCTATGGAGCCTTAGTTACATCTGTAGCAAGTGAAAATGGAGCCAGAATGCAGGCAATGGATTCTGCGACAAGCAATGCAGAAGAGATGATCTCAAACTTAGAACTTGCATACAACCGAGCAAGACAGGGAGCGATCACACAAGAATTAACAGAGATCATTTCAGGAGCAGAAGCCCTGAAGTGATGGACTCGATATAAGAAGCAGGAGGAAATAACATGGCAGATAATCGTACAGGAAAGATCACACAGGTCATCGGTGCGGTTCTGGATATCAAGTTTGGCAGTGATAACCTGCCAGAGATCAATGATGCGATCGATATTCAGACAAAAGACGGCGGGAAATTAGTCGTTGAAGTTGCACAGCACCTGGGTGATGACACCGTAAGATGTATCGCAATGGGACCAACCGACGGATTAGTCCGTGGAATGGAAGCACAGGCTACAGGCGGACCAATCTCCGTTCCTGTAGGAGAGGCAACCTTAGGACGAATCTTTAACGTGCTGGGAGATCCTATTGATAATAAACCGGCACCAGAAGGAGCCAACCGCTTACCGATCCACAGAAAAGCACCGGAATTTTCAGAACAATCTACAGAGACAGAAGTTCTGGAAACAGGGATAAAGGTCGTTGACCTTCTATGCCCATACCAGAAGGGTGGAAAGATCGGTCTGTTCGGTGGTGCGGGAGTAGGAAAAACCGTACTGATCCAGGAGCTGATCCGAAATATCGCAACAGAGCATGGTGGATATTCTGTATTCACTGGTGTAGGAGAACGTACTCGTGAAGGAAATGATCTATACACAGAGATGAGTGAATCAGGTGTTATCGACAAGACCGCCATGGTCTTTGGACAGATGAACGAACCACCTGGAGCCCGTATGAGAGTTGGTCTTACAGGACTTACAATTGCAGAAGATTTCCGTGATCGTGGAGGAAAAGATGTCTATTATTCATCGACAACATTTTCCGTTTCACACAGGCAGGATCTGAGGTATCTGCCTTACTTGGACGAGTGCCAAGTGCGGTAGGTTACCAGCCAACACTGCAGACAGAGATGGGTGCCTTACAGGAACGTATCACATCCACAAAGAATGGATCGATCACATCCGTACAGGCAGTCTATGTGCCAGCCGATGACTTAACTGACCCGGCACCAGCAACAACTTTTGCCCATCTGGATGCAACAACTGTATTATCACGTGCGATCTCAGAGATGGGAATCTATCCAGCGGTAGATCCATTGGAATCAACATCCCGAATTCTGGATCCAAAAGTCGTTGGAGAAGAACATTACAAAGTAGCTCGTGGTGTTCAGGAGATTCTGCAAAAATACAAAGAATTACAGGATATCATTGCAATCTTAGGTATGGATGAACTTTCCGAAGACGAGAAACTGGTCGTAGACCGCGCAAGAAAGGTACAGAGATTCTTATCTCAGCCATTCTTCGTAGCTGAACAGTTTACAGGAAAACCAGGACAGTATGTATCCTTAAGTGATACGATCCAGGGATTCAAAGAAATCTTAGAAGGAAAACACGATGAGATTCCAGAAGGAATGTTCTTGAATGCAGGAACCATCGAAGAAGTTGTAGAACGTTTTGCAGCAAGAAATAAGTAGGTGATCCTATGGCTGAAAACACAATGAAATTAGAAGTCATTACACCAGAACGCTCATTTTATACAGGAGATGTCACATTTGTTGAGTTAAATACAACCGAAGGAGAAGTCGGAATCTACGCAAGACACATCCCGATGACTATGATCATCGCACCAGGTGTCCTAACGATCACAGAAGAAGACGGAACCAAGAAGAAAGCGGCATTATTAAAAGGATTTGTGGAAGTCACAGAAACAACCATGAGTATCCTGGCAGAAGTTGCAGAATGGCCGGAAGATATCGATGTTGAACGTGCAAAGAAAGCGGAAGAGAGAGCAAGAAAGAGACTCGAAGCTAAGAGCGCAGATATTGATATTGCAAGGGCAGAGTTGGCACTTAAGAGAGCGTTAGTTCGTAAGGGATTGAAAGCATAAAGTTTATTTGAATAAGTGTAAAAAGATTCTAGGCAGATTGATTGCTTAGAATCTTTTATTTTGTAGAAAAAAATCAAATTCTTTTTAAAATACCTTAACATAACATATACAATAAAAAAATAATATGATATTATATTTGTACTTGTATAAATGGTAAGTTTCATATAAAATATAAAGTAAATTAAGATTGAAGGAGAAAGGTGAGTCAATGAAAAATTAACAAAAAAACAAGTAGAAATAATGAAAATATTTTGGGCAAATGAGCATCCATTAGCAGCATCAGATATTTTGAAATTGGATGAAAGTATGAATATTAATACGATACGTGCATCTATTCAGAGTTTACTAAAAGCGGATTATATTGAAGTTGCGGGTATTGAACATAGAGGAAATGTATTGGCACGTACTTACACTTCTAAGATTAAGATAGAAGAGTATATTATTTCTAATTTTGCAGGAATTAATAATAAAATTTCTAAAAAATCTTTGGTTGCTCAATTTATAAAAAATGAAGAGGATGAAGAGGTTATAAATGAACTGGAACAAGAATTGAAGTATAGAAAGAAATCTTTAGCGAAAAAGAGGGATAATTAGATATGACATTTCCAACATACGGATCAGTATTTGCATGTATATTATTGAGTAGTGTTTTTTATGAATTGTTGGTATTGTTTGCGATGGGAAATAAGTAAATAAGTTTATTTTAAAAATAGTGCTAATTTGTTGGTATTTTTCATGATCATGGTTATGTTAAGAATGTTTTTCCATGTAATTTGTATTCACCAAAACATTTATTCTACACGTGCGTTGACTGTAATATGTGATATTTTAATGAAACATATTTGGAAGGATTATAGTGTTTCAGATGTAATTATAGTAGTATGGATATTAATTAGTTTTATGTATATATGCAAGCTTATACATACACAGATTCAATTCAATCGATTTTTATCAATACTAGTACCAGATAATTCAAATAAGATAGAGAAGGCATATAAATCAGTACAAAATAATAAAAACTATAAATTTGAAATATATAAAATACAGGGAATTAAGAGTCCATGTATTACAGGATTGATTCATCCTAAGATTCTACTGCCGGAAATGGATTTTACCGAAAAAGAATTACAATATATTTTTAAACACGAACTGCAGCATTTTAATCATCATGATCTGTGGTTAAATATGTTGTGTGAAATTATTATGTGTTTTTATTGGTGGAATCCTTTCGCATATTTTTTTAAAAGAGAAATTCAAAGATATGTTAGAATTCGCAAACGATAAAAAAATAACGGAATCAATGAACGAAATGGAAATTTATGAGTATTTAGAATGTATGCTTAAAATTATAAAAAATAACAAGATGCATAAGAAGATACCAGTTCTTTGTTTTATTGGATGCGGAAGATCTACAGTTCAACAAAGATTTGACTTAATTATAAAAGGACAGGAGAAAAAATATAAACACAGAGGATATATTTTGTACATTATGGTATTTTGTTTCAGTTACATTTTAAGTTTTGTTTTTGCATTTGAGCCAGATTATAAAAATCCAAGTCATATGTCAGATGAAATTATATACAATTTAGAAAAGAAAGATACATTTTTTATAAAAAACAATAAAGGATATAAAATATATTATAAAGGAAGATTTATAGGAAATTGTAAATCATTAGAAACATTTCAAGGATATCGTGTATATAAAAATGATAAGGAGGCAAAAGAGAATGAAGAGATTAAATAAAATGATTGTTTGTTTAGGGGCGTTATTAGTATTTTCGATGGGACTTAATTTTTCTGCTCATACAATTTATGCACAAGAAAATATAGAGATTGTGAATGAAGGGAAAAATGGAGATATCGAGGAATATAAAAATGTTTATGTTTGGAAATATAAAGTAGTAAATGGAAATTTATATAAAAGAAAATATAATATAGTAACTGGAAAATGGGTAGGAAAATGGATACCAGTATAAAATGATATAGTATTTTTTTTAGGAGAAAACTGTGAAATGAAAAGCAAAAAGATTGTTTGTATCTTATATAGCATTGTATTGATAGGCATGAATGTTTTTGGGTTTGCAATTTTCAGTGATTATCGCATGACAGATAAGATTTTCCATAAGAGAGTGGTAGAAGTTCAAGCCAGACAACAAGAACTTGTGAATGTATCAGAAGTTCATAAAGAACTTTTAAAGTTTGCAAATCAATATCATGTAACAATTATGAAATATGAATTCCTTAATGAAAAGGAATTATCTATTTATACAACAAATCAACAAGAAGTTTTAAATATGAAGTTTCCATATACCACATGGAAAATAAAAGTGTATCCATTTAAAGATTTGAAGAATGTAGGATATGGAAACACATTTTTTATAGATCATACGACGAGAGCAATAGAGCAGAAATTAGAACAGGGATTATCCCAATATGGTATTGTAAAAATATATACCAATCAACAAAAATGGCAATCAATAAATAATTTTTCTGTGTTGTATTTGTTAGGATTTAGTGTTTTATTTTTATTGCTAGGATTTAGTGTCTATTATATATATTCGAGAAAGAAAATAGCTTTAATGAAATATTGGGGATATTCGAAAGCATCAATTATATGGAAGATAAATAAAGATATCATAAGATTTTGGATATTCAATGAGATGATATGGTTAATGATATGGATTGGAGTTGGATGGAAGTTTGAAGGAATACAAAAAATAATAGAATATATGTCTACATGTATTTTGGTAAATTTATTGATAAGTATTATAATTTTTCTGTTGGCAATTATAATAAATTGTATGATATTATCTTTTGAAAAGCATATATCAGAAGGGGAAAAAAATGGCTTTTTTAGTCAAATCAAAAAAGTATCTTATATAGTGCTGATTAGTGTTTTTATAGCTGTTCAGTTAACTTTAAGTAATGCAACAAATGATGCACAACGATTGAAAGATAAACAGCATACTTTGAGTTATTGGAATAAGACAAAAAATATTTATACAATTAATTTTCAAGGATATGATTCTTCAGTGGCAGAAGATTCTTTGGAAGCAAGAAATATTAATGATGAGTTAAAAAATTTTTATCAAAAATCAAAAGATAAAATGAAAATATTTCTTATAAACTCAGATAATTATGAAAAGGAATCGGATGGAAGAGGAAATCAGAGGTACGAATTTGAGTATGTTGGAGATAAAGAAGAGCAAATTTGTTCACCAGCAGGAAGAAGTATTCAAATAGATGAAAATTATTTAAAGCGAAATCCAATACAAACATGTAATGGGAAAGCCATTTCAAAATTGATTGATTACGATCAAAATACTCTTAATATTTTAGTGCCAGAACAGTATAAGAAATATGAAAAAAAAATCGTAAAAAATTATAAAGAAAATTTCTATTTCCAAAAGGTTACAATAGATAATTATTTTAGAAAAAATATGAATAAACCAAAAAATATGTTGAAAAAAGATAAACTATCTATTCATATTATATATGTGAAAACGAATCAATCTTATTTTACATATGATTCAGATACAGGAAATGGGAAAAATCAGATTATAGATCCAATAGCAGTCATTTATACAGGTGGGGTGGATTCATCTTGTATTGCATCTATGTATGCAGGAGATACAGTTTCAGGTAGCATTTATTTTGAGGATAATTCTAAAAAACAAGGTTATGCGTATCGAAAAGTAGAAGCATTAGAACAAAAGTTAGGCATTTATCAATTTAACTCTGTGACAAATATTTATGGACAGGCAGCCAGTAATCTTGTGATTATTCGACAGAAAGTAATGTGGCAGAGTGCAATTTTATTAGCAGTTATACTTTGTTCCATAGTATTTATAACAATAGCAGTTAGTGGATATTATTTTTCAAAACAACAAAGATTATTATTAGAAGCTTTATGGGGATATGGCTATATGTCGTCAATAAAAGAAATCATTCTAGTTTTGATAGGCATTAATTTGTGTACAACTGCAGTAGTATATGTTATAAAACATAATGTAGTAGTATGGTATTTTATGATTATAGCATGTATCATAGAAATTATTGTTACAAAGTTAGAGTATGATTATTTAAGTAAGAAAAATTTACATGAAAAAATAATAAATGGAGAGCAATGGTGATGATTGAATTAAAAGATATTTGTAAATCATTTGGTGATCATGTAGTTTTGAAAAATTTTTCGCTAAAAATCAATGATAATGAATTTATTGCAATTATTGGTGAGAGTGGGGCAGGAAAAACTACTATTTTAAATATGATTTCTATGATTGATAAACCAGATAGTGGGAGTATTTCATTCAATGGAAAAAATAGTTTTTCTAAGAAAGATGTTCAAGATTTAAGAAGATATGTATTTGGGTATATTTTTCAAAATTATGCCTTGATAGAAAATGATACAGTAAAAGAAAATCTGTTGTTATCAAAAAAGTATCGAAAGAATTTTAAAGAAAAAGAGTTAGAAGAATCTTTAGAGAAAGTTGGGATATCCAAAGAATATCTGGGACATAAGGTTTGCGAATTAAGTGGTGGAGAACAACAAAGAATAGCAATTGCAAGAACGATGTTAAAACCATGTGAGATTATACTTGCAGATGAACCAACTGGAAATCTTGATACAAGCAATAAGGAAAAAATTATTCATTTATTTAAAGAATTAAAAAAAGAAGGAAAAACAATAGTATGCGTTACACATGATGAAGAAATGGCAAAAAGTGCAGATCGAATCATTGATTTAAAAAAAGAAAGAGGTAGAGAAAAATGAAAGGTATTTTATTGGCAGCAATGAATGTAGTATTGATCTTATTTACAGTGTTAGTACATAAGATAATTTTCAGAATACTGGGATTAGGATATGACAGTTTGGTGGTATATTGGGGATTATTTGTACTTATATTTTTTATATTAGATGTAATTTTGAATTTTTTCTTTTTAAAAGATAAATCAAGATAAAAGCAAGAATATATTTGAATATGTAAAGAAATCCTGTCTACATTGAGAAATCAGTGTCAGGCAGGATTTTTTGTTAAATTAAAACCATCAATCTTTTCAGATTATGTAATTTTTTCTAAATTCATTGTCTCTAAAAAGATGAAAGGAGATCAAAAGAATGTCGACAGAACAAATTTTAGAAAGGCTTATGCGAGAATACGGAGATTCTGTTTTTCGTATGTGCTTTCTTTACTTAAAGGATTATCATTTGGCAGAAGATGCCACACAGGGAACATTTATGAAAGCTATGAAAAAATTAAAAGATTATTTTGAGTTGCATATAAAATAATCAGATAGTAAAATATGAACAAAAGGTAAGATAAATGCGGAAAGGAGGGAACCTCATGCAAAAGAAACTTCCAATCGGAATTGAAAACTTTGAAGATATGATAAAAGAAAACTATTACTATGTAGATAAAACAGGCCTGCTCAAACAATTGCTAAATGAACACGGCCTAGTCAATCTATTCACAAGACCAAGAAGATTCGGAAAATCCTTAAATATGAGTATGTTAAAATATTTCTTTGAAATAGGAAATGATCAGGCAATTTTTGAAGGCCTTGAAATTTCAAAGGACAAAGAATTATGCGATCAATATCAGGGAAAATTTCCAGTAATCTCAGTTTCATTAAAAGGAGCGAAAGCAGGAAATTATGAAGATGCAAAAGCTATGATGAAATATATCATGGCAGCAGAATCCAGACGATTATACGATCGAATGTCAGGAGATAAGTTAAGCGAAAAACAAAAAGAACAGATGAAATCATTAATGTCAGATAACATGAAAGATACAGAGTTAATGACAGCACTGTGGATTTTATCTTCTATTTTAAAAGAATATTATGGGAAAAAAGTTATCATATTGATCGACGAATATGATGTCCCATTAGACAAGGCGTTCGAGAATAACTACTATAATGAAATGATCATCTTACTTCGAAACATGTTAAAACAATCATTAAAAACAAATGATAATCTATACATGGCCGTATTAACAGGCTGCTTAAGAATTGCCAGAGAAAGCATCTTTACAGGACTAAATAACTTCAATATCTTTTCTATCACAGACCAATATTTTGATGAGTATTTTGGATTTACAGACAAAGAAGTAAAAGAAATATTACAATATTACAAAGTACCAGAAGCTTTCGAACAAACAAAGAAATGGTATGACGGCTATCGCTTTGGAAACACAGATATCTACTGCCCATGGGATGTAATCAATCACTGCCGAGCATTAAAAGTAGAACCAGATGCGACACCACAGCCATACTGGATCAATACAAGTGGAAATTATATCGTAAAACCGGTTTATAGAAAAAGCAAATCAACAGACAGAAGAGAAATTGAACAATTAATTGAAGGAAAGCAATCCAGAAAGAAATCAGATTAGAACTAACATACAACGAACTAGACAGCACGATCGAAAATCTCTGGAGTGTACTTTTCGCAACAGGCTACCTCACCCAAACAGGGAAAACCACAAGGAAGAATTTACTCTCTGATAATCCCAAACGAATCCATCGACAGATCTTTATTGAACAGATTCAGGAATGGTTCAAAGAAACCACAAGAAAAGACAAAAATCGCTTAAAAGATTTCTGCAAAGCATTCGAAGAAGGAAATACAGAAACAATTGAACAACAACTGAACGATTATTTAATGAAAACTATCAGTATCCGAGATACCTTCACAACCAAAAAAGAAAACTTCTACCATGGAGTTTTATTAGGCTTACTAAGTTACGATCCAGACTGGTACATCACCTCCAATACAGAAAGCGGAGACGGATACAGCGATATCATGATCGAAGCAGGACAAGCCCGAACAGGAATTATCATAGAAGTAAAATACGCAGAAAATATCAAAATGCTAGATAAAGCATGCGAAAAGGCACTAAAACAGATCAAAGAAAAACACTACGATCAGAAATTAGAAGAAGAAGGATACGAAACAATATTAAATTATGGAATCGCTTGTTATAAAAAACGATGTAAAGTTTTGGTAGACAAATAATATAAAATAGAAACATTATTATTCATAAAAAAATTTTGTAAGTAATTTTTTGTAATAATACATAGTTTCCATCAATAAACTTCAGCGTATATAAGAGATATAAAATAAATACAGGGTAGCTAAACGATAGAATTTCATAGGATTTTTTTCAAAATCGCAGCAAACTTGGTGCGATGTCTGAGCGAAGCGAGTTTCGCAAGGAAAGTTTGCGAACAAGCGTTTTGTAAAAAATCCGTCAATGAAATTCGTGTTTAGCTACCTTTTATTTATTTTATATCTCTTATATACGTCAAAGATTATGACAAACAATTATTTATTCGCCAAATTATTATTCTGATACCGAGAATCAAACGTAACCTCATCATCAAACCACTCAGGCCCTTCATATTCCACAGCAACTTCCTCGCTAGGAAATTCCACCTCGGCCATCACAAGCCCTTCATATTCTCCATGAAAGACATCCAGTTCGATTACAAATCCATGTTCATCTGGAATCTTATAACGAGTCTTAGAAATTAAAATCCCATCCACCTTTGGAAGTAGATGCTCATAAGCTGCTTTATCAAGTGGAAATTCATGCTCAGTTCTAGCCATCAATCCTTTACTCTTGAAAGTTAAGAAATACTGCTTATTCATTCTGCGGATACGAATCACAGGTTCCATGCAAAGATAGCCCTGTTCGATCTCAGAGTGTGGATAAGAATCCAGATTATCAGGTAAGTTGTGGACGATAAATTTTCTTTCGATTTCCATGGGCATTTCCTCCTTGAAGTGCAGATCCTAAGCCTTTTTAAGGCACATACTTTTTCTTTATTATACCCATCGTCTATGATATAATCAACAAAGATTCGAGAAAAAGACAAAGGAGATGAATATAAATGCGTTTAAGAAATGTACCAGGAGCGAGAGAGACGATCATTGAAAATAAGTTCTCTATTCAGCAGCCAGAACAGATGAAAGGAAAATGGGCAGAGGTATTCCAAAATGACCATCCGATCCACATTGAAGTAGGAATGGGAAAAGGACAGTTTATCATAGAAATGGCAAGAAGAAATCCAGAAGTAAACTATATTGGAATCGAAAAATATTCAAGTGTCTTAGTAAGAGCTGTAGAGAAATTAGAAGATTTTGAACAGGACAACCTTCGTTTGATCCGTATGGATGCAGAGAATATCGAAGAAGTGTTTGACAAAGATGAAGTAGACAGAATCTATTTAAACTTCTCTGATCCATGGCCAAAAGACCGCCATGCAAAGAGAAGACTGACATCTACAAGATTTTTAGAACGATACAATAATATCCTGACACCAGAAGGAAGAGTGATGTTTAAGACAGATAACAAAGACTTATTTGACTTCTCCTTAGAGCAGGTAGAAGAAGCAGGATGGATCCTGGAAAATCATACATATGATCTTCATCACAGCGAATATAATGAAGGAAATGTCATGACAGAATACGAGGAGAAATTTTCAGCTAAAGGAAATCCAATCTGTCGTTTAGTCGCATATCGTCATGCCAAGTAAAAGGATTGCATAAAATAAACAAAAAGTGGTAATATAATCATGAAACAAGGAAAGTTTCGATGCAAGATCCAGTTGTTTCTATATTTGCATCCATGTATGAACAGATGGGTCTGTCAATTTTTTCAGTCACTAGACGAAGCAAAACGATGTTTAAATAAATAGCAAAGGATAGGTGAATTATTATGGAATATACATTTACAAGTGATAATTTTGAAGAAGAAGTATTAAAAAGTGATGTGCCAGTATTAGTAGATATGTTTGCAACATGGTGCGGACCTTGTAAGATGATGGCACCAGTGGTAGCACAATTAGCTGAAGAATATGAAGGAACTGTAAAAGTCGGAAAACTTGATATCGATCAGAATGTTGATATCGTAGCACAGTACAAGATCATGTCAGTTCCAACATTTTTAGTGATCAAAGATGGAGAGGTTAAGGCAAAACTGATCGGAGCAGTATCCAAAGAAGAATTAGTTGAAGCGATCGATCAGGCAAAGTAGTAAGATGAATATATTAAATATTGAACATATCAGCAAAATTTATGGAGAGAAAGTCATTTTTGATGACGTATCTCTTGGAATCCACAGTGGCGATAAGATCGGCGTGATCGGGGTTAATGGTACAGGAAAGACTACATTATTAAAGATCATTGCCAAGATCAACGAGCCAGACAAAGGCCAGATCATCTGTGGAAATGGAATCCGTGTATCTTATCTTCCACAGAATCCTGAATTTCCTAAGAAACAAAGCATTCTTGAATATGTGATGGATGGGAAAGAACATCAGGACTGGAAGACAGAGAGTGAAGCAAAAACGATCCTTACAAAACTTGGAATCTATGATTTTGATGAAGGATGCGATCATTTATCTGGAGGCCAGAAGAAGAGAGTTGCACTCGCAAGAACCTTAGTAGATCCAACCGAAGTACTGATCCTTGACGAGCCAACCAACCACTTAGATAACGATATGGTTCTATGGCTGGAAGAATTCTTAAACAGCTTTAGAGGCGTATTGATCATGGTAACCCATGATCGTTATTTCTTGGATCGTGTAACGAATAAGATCGTAGAGATCGACAAAGGAAAACTTTACGAATACGATACCAACTATTCTGGATTCGTAGAGTTAAAAGTCCAGCGTGAAGAGATGGAATTAGCGACAGAACGCAAACGTCAGAGCTTGCTTCGCGTGGAAATGGAATGGATGAAACAGGGGATCAAGGCAAGAGGAACAAGACAGAGAGCTAGAACGGAACGTTTTGAAGAACTTAAGAATGCTAAAGGTCCATCCATGCAGCAAAATGTTGAGATGGATTCGATCAGCAGCCGTCTTGGAAAGACAACGATCGAGTTAGAACACATTTCCAAAGGATTTGGTGATAAACATCTGATCAATGATTTTTCTTATATTGTCCTAAGAGATGACAGGATTGGATTTATCGGACCAAATGGCTGTGGAAAATCAACTTTGATGAAGATGATCATGGGAATCTTAAAGCCGGACGAAGGAAACATTACGATCGGTGACACCGTAAAGATCGGATATTTTGCACAGGAAAATGAAGATATGACAGGAGATATCCGCGTCATTGATTATATCAGAAATGTCGCAGAATACATCCAGACAACGAAAGGGCAGGCAAGTGCATCCCAGATGCTAGACCGTTTCCTGTTCCCACCAGAACTTCAATACACACCGCTTGATAAACTTTCTGGAGGAGAACAGAGACGTCTCTACTTATTAAAAGTATTGATGGAAGCACCAAATGTTCTGATCCTCGATGAGCCGACCAACGACCTTGACATCCAGACATTAACAATCTTAGAAGATTATCTGGATACGTTCGCAGGAATCGTGATCACAGTATCTCATGACCGATATTTTCTTGATCGTATTGTAAACCGTATCTTTGCGTTTGAAGAAGGTGGACATTTAAAACAGTACGAAGGCGGTTATACGGATTATCTGGAGAAAGTAAAGCCAATCGCGAAACAAGAGAAAAGTAAACCAGAGAAAAAAGAAAATAATGGAAAGAAATTCCAGAAAGAACATCAAAAGAAGCTCAAGTTTACATACAAAGAACAAAAAGAATTTGAAACGATCGATGATGATATCGCGAAACTGGAGGAAAAAATAGAACAGTTAGATGAAGAGATCATGGAAAATGCAACGAATTCTGGTAAATTAGCAGAGCTTACGCAGCAAAAAGAAGAGACAGAAGAAGCTTTGAATGAAAAGATGGACCGTTGGGTATATTTAAATGATCTGGCAGAACAGATAGCGAATCAATAACAATAAAAGAGGATTGACTCACAAAATATCATATGAGTCAATCCTCTTATTATATTAAGCTTCTTTTTCTAACTTAATATTCTTCTTATACAATCGATAATCCACCCAGTTTCCGATCAAAAATTGAACGGTAGCAAAAAACGGAACTCCAAGGAACATTCCAAGTGGACCGAAATAAGCGCCACCGACAGTGATGGAAAATAAAATCAGTAGTGGACGAACTCCGGTAGATTCTCCAAGGATCTTAGGTCCAAGGATCAGACCGTCAAACTGCTGTAGGACAAAAACCATGATAATAAAGATCAGGCACTTCGTCGGACTTACGATAAAAAGAATAAAAGCGCCGGGAACTGCACCAATGATCGGTCCAAAATAAGGAATCATATTTGTGACGCCGATAATAACACTGATCAATACAGTATAAGGAAGTTTTAAAATAGTCATCGCAACAAAAGCCAGTAAGCCAATGATCAGAGAATCAATGGATTTTCCGATAATGAAACCAGAAAAAATATTATGACAATCTTTTAAAGTGCGAAGTACACGATAAGAGAAATTTTCATTAAAGATTGCAAGAACCAATCGTTTCCCAGCATTTTTTAAAATAAATTTATCGATCGTCATATAAATAGAAACAATAAATGCGATAAACAGGTTAAATAATCCCTTGGCAAAAGACATGGAAGCCTCATAAAGCATAGGGACGATATTGGTCAGAAGATTGTTGGTCAGTTCGAAAAGCTTTGGTAATGTCTTTGTCTCGATCATATCGGCAATCTGACCAGGAAACATATCTGTGCTGTTCTCACGATAATGTTCAAAAATAGACATTATCGATTTATAAATATCGGGAATCATCAGGGATAGTTCACGAATACTGTCATATAACTGTGGAATGATAAATCGTAGACATACAATGATAAAACCAACCATAACGAGATAACTGATCAAAATGGCGAGTCCACGCTGTGCACTGGCAGATTTCTTCTTTAAAAGTTTATGATACATTTCTTTGAAAGAACGCTACGACGGGATTTAAAATATAGGCGATCAGAAATCCCATGAAAAATGGAAATAAGATGCCCCATAATTGAGAGATTAGTTTGCTTGTATTAGACCATTGTGTTACAAAACGGAAGATCACACATCCGATCAGGATAACAGCAATAGTATAGATAGAAATCGTAAAATACCTTTTTATTCGATTCGAATTTGTGGTTACTTGACATTTGAGACTCCTCTTAGAATGATAGTTAATCAGTAATATCATCTATTATAGACGTTTCCAAGATCAGTTACAAGACAATATAAGATTTAAATAAAAGAAAAACACCATCCCCGGCTACAAGATCA
>ENA-OQET01000398-OQET01000398.1-human-gut-metagenome-genome-assembly--contig:-NODE-398-length-23340-cov-3.309826_pt1 | contig 23340 bp, 30 predicted proteins | sample MGYA00242800_ERZ504645 | MGnify/ENA primary metagenome ERZ504645 (study PRJEB26092, sample SAMD00036308) | human gut metagenome | host: Homo sapiens | study: EMG produced TPA metagenomics assembly of... | reverse complement strand
GAAGAAATGGTGGATTTATTGGATGGTATTGATACACAAGATGATTTAGGAATTCGTAATAAAGCGATGCTAGAAATCATGTATGCTTCTGGGTTAAGGTGTTCTGAAGTAGTAAATTTAACCTTGGATTGTATAGATTTTCACAATCGAGTTTTATTGATTCATGGTAAAGGGAACAAAGACCGTTATGTTCCTTTCCATGAATTTGCTAGTGAATGGTTATTAAAATATATAGAAGAAGTAAGGGGAAAACTTGTAAATTCAGAAGATCATCCATATGTTTTTGTTAATAAAAGAGGAGAACAACTGACCAATAGAGGAATACAGGATATTGTAAAGCGTATTGGTAGAGAATATGATGCAACCAAGAAAATACATCCACATACTTTCAGACACTCCTTTGCCACGCATTTATTGAATGCGGGAGCAGATATAAGAACTGTACAAGAATTATTGGGCCATGAAAACCTTTCGACAACACAAATTTATACTCATGTTACAAAAGAACATTTGAAAAATGTTTATTTAAAGGCACATCCTCGAAATAAAGCATAAAAAAGGGTTGTTTTGTTTTAAATCTTATGCTATTATGTTTCAGGTATTAAAAAATACACACATTATGAATTCATTTATCTAGTGCCTAATGGTGGTAAATGTTTGAAATAATGGAGGAAAAAAACGAAAAGGAGGAAATTACACATGTCAGTAATTTCAATGAAAAAATTATTAGAAGTAGGTGTTCATTTCGGACATCAAACAAAAAGATGGAATCCTAAAATGGCTCCATACATTTTTACATCAAGAAACGGAATTTACATTATTGATTTACAAAAATCATCTAAAAAAATCGATGAAGCTTATAAAGCAATGAATGAAATTGCCGAAAAAGGTGGAAAAGTTTTATTTGTAGGAACTAAAAAACAAGCTCAAGAAGCTGTTAAAGAAGAAGCAATCCGTTCTGGAAGTTTCTATGTTAACTCAACGTTGGTTAGGTGGAACTTAACTAACTTCAAAACAATCCAAAAAAGAATTAGAAGATTAGTTGAATTAGAAAAAAATGGAAAAAGATGGTACTTTCGATTTATTGCCTAAAAAAGAAGTTATCTTACTAAAAAAAGAAGCTGCTAAGTTAGAAAAGAACTTAGGTGGTATTAAAGAAATGAGAAGATTACCAAGTGCTTTATTCGTTGTAGATCCTAAAGCTGAACACAACGCTGTTGCTGAAGCAAGAATCTTAGGAATCCCTGTATTTGGTATTGTTGATACTAACTGTGATCCTGATGAAGTTGATTATGTAATCCCAGCAAATGATGATGCTATTAGAGCGTTAAATTAATTGTTGCTGCTATGGCAGATGCAATTTGTGAAGCTAAAAGTGAACCATTAACTGTTGCTTATGTTAAAGATGAAGATGAAAAAGAAGTTACTATGAATGATGCTGTATCTTCTGTAGAAAACAACAACAGAAGAGGGCCAAGAAATAAAGCTGGTAGACCAGCTCAAAGAAGAGAATCTAGACCAACTCAAGAATAATCTCAAGGCTGGAAATCATAAATATGTTGTGATGGGAAAGCAAAGCTTTCCCCTTTTTAATAAAATAAAATTCATGGAGGAAAGAAAATGGCAATTAGTGCAAATTAGTAAAAGAATTACGTGAAAAAACTGGTGCTGGAATGATGGATTGTAAAAAAGCATTAGAAGCATGTGATGGTGACATCGAAGCATCATTCGACTGGTTAAGAGAAAAAGGAATCGCAAAATCTGCTAAAAAAGCTGATAGAATCGCTGCTGAAGGGTTATCTGCTTTCGCTATTAACGGAAATGTAGCTGCTATGGTTGAAGTTAACTCTGAAACAGACTTCGTAGCAAAAAATGCTGAATTCGTTGCATTAGTAAATAATGTATGTGAAGCAGTTGCTGCAAATAACCCTGCTGATTTAGAAGCTGCAAAAGCAATTGAAGTTGATGGAAAAACTATTGAAACTACAATTGCAGAAGCATCTGGGAAAAATTGGTGAAAAATTATCTTTAAGAAGAAATTAAAACTTTCACTGAAAAAATGATGATGAAGTATTTGGTGCTTATTCACATATGGGTGGAAAAATGGTATCAATCATTAAATTAGCTGACGGTGATGAAGAAAAAGCAAGAGACATTGCTATGCATGTTGCTGCTATTAATCCAAAATATATCTCACAAGATGAAATTCCACAAGTTGAAAAAGATAGAGAAGATGCAGTTCAAACAGAAATTATGGCTAATGATCCTAAATTAGCTAACAAACCTGAAAAAGTATTAGAAGGTATCAAACGTGGAAAATTAAATAAAGTATTCTCTGAATGGTGTTTATTAGATCAAGAATTCATTAAAACACCAAAAGAATCAGTTGCTAAATACTTAGGAAAAGCTAAAGTGTTAGAAATGGCTCGTTTCCAAGTTGGTGAAGGTATCGAAAAGAAAGAAGAAAACTTTGCTGAAGAAGTAGCTGCACAAATGAAACAATAATTTTTAAGGACACTACAAGTGTGTCCTTTTTTTAAAAAAGGAGAACATTTTATGAAATATAAAAGAGTTTTATTAAAATTAAGTGGTGAAGCATTAGCCGGTGATGATCATTTTGGTATAAACGCTAATACTGTAGCCGATATTGCAAGACAAATCAAAGAAGCTAAAGATTTGGGTGTTGAAATTGCCATCGTTTGTGGTGGTGGTAATATTTGGCGTGGTGTTATTGGTGCACAAATGGGTATGGAACGTTCTTCTGCTGATTATATGGGAATGTTAGCAACAGTAATGAATGGTTTAGCTGTTCAAAATGCTTTAGAGCAACTAGGAATTCAAACACGTTTACTTTCAGCAATTGAAATGAGACAAATTGCAGAACCATACATTAGAAGACGTGCTGTTAGACATTTAGAAAAAGGTAGAATCGTTATTTTTGGAGCTGGAACTGGAAGCCCATATTTTACAACTGATACAACAGCTGCATTAAGAGCTGCTGAAATCAATGCTGATGTTATTTTAATGGCTAAAAATGGGTCGATGGTGTTTATTCTGCTGATCCTAAATTAGATGAATCTGCAGTAAAATTTGATGAGATTTCATATAAGTGTGTTTAGCAAAAGATTTAAAAGTAATGGATCAAAACAGCTATTACATTATGTAAAGATAACGATATTGATTTATGTGTATTTAATATGCAAGAAAGATGGTAATATTGCCAAAGCTTGTGATGGACAAAAAAATAGGAACAACTATCTCTGGAGGAAAATAATATGATAAATATGATTTTAGATGATGCAAGTGATAGAATGCAAAAAGCAATCGAAGTTTACCAAAGAGATTTAGCGACAGTTAGAACTGGAAGAGCTACTCCTGCAATGTTAGACCGTGTAATGGTCAACTATTACGGATCACCAACACCAATTAATCAAATGGCTGGTGTTTCTGTTGTAGAAGGTAGACAATTAGTAATTAAACCCTATGATAAATCTGCTTTAAAAGATATCGAACATGGAATTTATGAAGCTGATTTAGGTTTAACTCCTCAAAATGATGGAGAAATTATTCGTATTACTGTGCCAGCATTAACAGAAGAAAGACGTAAGGAATATGCAAAAAATGTTTGGAAATTCGCTGAACATGCTAAAGTTGCTATAAGAAATATTCGTCGTGATGCTAATGATGAAATTAAAAAATGCGATGGTAGTGAAGATGAAATTAAAGACGGTCAAAATCGTGTTCAAAAATTAACTGATAAATTTGTCAAAGAAGTTGATGAAATTGGTAAAGTAAAGAAAAAGATATTATGACTGTATAATTATTGAAGCGTCTTATTAGGCGCTTTTTTATTTTATGGTTTTATGTTATAATCAATCATGACTTTAAGGAGGATTATTCTATGAATGATCAAATTGAAAACTATGAATTAGACATGAATAATATACCAGCACATATTGCTTTTATTATGGATGGCAATGGACGCTGGGCTAAAAAGAGAATGATGCCAAGAACTTATGGCCATAACGAAGGGACAAAGACAATTCGTAAGATTGCTTTAGAGGCTAATAGACTTGGTGTTAAAGCAATGACAGTTTATGCTTTTTCTACAGAAAATTTTTCTCGTCCTGAAGAAGAAGTACAATTTATATTTAAATACCCAAAAAATTTTTTGAACTTTATTTAAAAGAATTAATTGAAAATAATGTTCAAATTTGTATGATTGGGCATTTAGAAAAAGCTCCAAAGGCAACAAGAGATATTATCAATACTGCTATAGAAAGAACAAAGGGGTAATACTGGACTAAAACTTTGCTTTGCTTTTATTTATGGTAGTAGAGATGAAATCGTTTGTTCAACTAAAAAAAATAGCACAAGATGTAAAAGATGGGAAACTTGATATTGAGGATATTGATGAAAATTATTTTGGTTCAACATTGATGTCTGCGAATTTACCTGATGTTGATTTAATGGTAAGAACAAGTGGAGAACAAAGATTATCTAATTTTATGTTATGGCAACTTGCTTATGCAGAGTTTATTTTTACTCCTGTTTGTTGGCCAGATTTTGATGAAAAAGAATTACATAAAGCAATTTGGCTTTATCAAAATAGGGATCGTAGATATGGAGGTTTAAAATAGTGAAAGAAAGAATTATTACCGCACTGTGCTTGATTGCAATTGTAGTTCCAGCAGTCATTTTTGGGGGTATTTTTTATAAAATTGTTATAGGGGTTGCAATGGGTCTTAGTGTATATGAAATGTTACATATTTGTTCTAGACCACGTATTGGAATGTATATGTATATCATTGTTGGTTTATTTTTTGTTACAGGATTTTTATTAAACAGAAATCATTTACTTATTTCTAGCTATTCTATTTTGGTTTATTTAGCGGTTATTTTAGCATGTATGATTTTTGATGATAAATGTAATATTGAAAGAAGTGCTTATGTTTTTACGATGGGTGTTCTTGTTTGTTCTGGATTACATGCGTTACTTGTTTTGAGAGTTGACTATGGTTGGGAATATTTATTGTTATTAGCAATTGCAACTTTTGGTAGTGATACAGGAGCTTATTTTGCTGGTATGGCTTTTGGTAAACATAAGTTGATTCCAAGATTATCTCCTAAAAAGACAATTGAAGGGTCAATTGGTGGAATTGTTCTAGGAAGTGTTTTAGGATTGGTTTTTGCATATTTTGCAGGAATATTGGCACATCATTGGATTATTGTACCAGCAATTATTGTAATGACAATGACAAGTCAAATAGGAGATTTGATTTTTAGTGCCATTAAAAGATATTTTGAAGTTAAAGATTATTCAAAATTATTACCAGGACATGGCGGAATTTTAGATCGTATTGATAGTTTAACTTTTAATGTATTGATTTTTAGTTTCTTTTTAATGATTGTGGGGTTATAGATAATGAAAAATATTACGATTTTAGGTGTTACAGGTTCTATTGGTCAACAAACTGTTGATGTTTGCTTGCATCATCAAGATGAATTTAATGTTGTTGCAATGTCTGCGGGCAAAAATATTGTATTACTTGAAACAACAATTCAAAAAATCAATCCACAAGTTGTTTGTGTTATCGATGAAAAGGATTGTAACTATCTTCAAGAAAAATATCCACATATTCGTTTTGTTTTTGGTAGTGCTGGTTTAGATGAAATTGCAACAATTGATCAAGTTGATATTGTATTAAATGCAATTGTAGGGTTTGCAGGTTTGTTACCAACAATTCATGCTATTGAATCTAAAAAAGATATTGCTTTAGCTAATAAAGAAACACTTGTGGTTGCAGGACATATTATTACAAAATTAGTTAAAGAACATGGTGTAAAATTATTACCAGTAGATAGTGAACATTCAGCGATTTTCCAATCGCTTCAAGGAAATGAAATGAATAAAATTAAACGTATTTTATTAACAGCAAGTGGTGGAAGTTTTAGAGATAAAACAAGAGAAGAACTTGTAGGTGTTTCTGTTAAAGAAGCGTTGAATCATCCTAACTGGTCAATGGGGGCTAAAATTACGATTGATAGTGCTACTTTATTTAATAAGGGATTAGAGGTCATGGAAGCAAAATGGTTGTTTGATGTAGATTATGATCAAATTGAAGTCTTGATTCATCCAGAAAGTATTTTACATTCTGCTGTAGAATTTGAAGATACTTCTGTCATTGGGCAAATGGGAACACCTGATATGCGTTTAGCTATTCAGTATGCGTTAACTTATCCACAAAGAAAAAAATTAATTAATGGTAAATCATTAGATTTAACACAACTTGGTTCGCTTACTTTTAAAAAGCCAGATTTCAATAGATTTCATGCGCTTTCTTTAGCATATCGCGCTGGAAAAACAGGTGGAAGCTTACCATGTGTTTTAAATGGTGCAAATGAAATGGCTAATCTTTTGTTTAGAGAAGGAAAAATTGAATTTTTACAAATAGAGGAATTAGTTGAAAAAGCTATGAATGCTCATGAGTTGGTTAAAGATCCAACTATTGATCAATTATTAGATATTGATCAATGGGCGAGAGATTTTGTTTTAAAGGAGATAAATGAAACATGCAGACGATTATAAATATTCTTGTCTTTTTTGTAATACTAGGAGCTATTGTATTAATCCATGAATTAGGACATTTTCTAACTGCTAAATTATTTGGTGTTTATTGTGCTGAATTTTCTATTGGAATGGGTCCTAAACTTTTTTCTAAGAAAAAAGGAGAAACAGATTATCAAATTCGTGCACTTCCTATTGGTGGTTATGTTGCAATGGCAGGTGAAGCTGATCAAGAAGACAGCGAATTAATGAAAGATGTTCCTTATGAAAGAACTCTAAAAGGAATTAAAACATGGAAAAAATGCATTATTATGTTAGCTGGTGTTTTTATGAATTTTGTACTTGCCCTTGTTTTATTAATTGGTATTTATTCGTTTGTTGAAGTACAAACAAATACTTCTGAAATTGGAAGTGTTGTTAAAAACAATGGTGCTTATAATGCTGGAGTTCAAGCTGGAGACACCATTAATAAAATCACAATTAATGGTGAAGAACATATCATTGCGTCATTTTCAGATATTCAATCTGTCTTATCTAATGAAAATTTACAATTAGATACAGATACAGTTACAATGCAAATTTTCCTTAAAAGAGGGAATCAAAATATTGAAAAAACAGTTGAAGGAAAGTACAATAGTGAATCCAAGTCTTATGTCATTGGAATAACAGCGGCTACTAAAAAATTGACTTTTATTGAGGCTATAAGACAAGGAATTAATCAATTTATAGAATATGCATTATTGATTTTTACAACATTAGGAAAACTTATTACAGATTTAACACATACTGTTTCACAACTTTCTGGTCCAGTAGGAATTTATACAGTGACTGCACAAGTTACACAATCTGGTTCAATTAGTACATTGTTGTCATTGACTGCTTTACTATCAACAAATATTGGAATGTTTAATTTACTTCCTATTCCAGGACTAGATGGTAGTCAAGTATTATTTGCATTAGTTGAAAAAATTATTCGTCGAGAAATTCCAACAAAATGAAATATGCTTTACAAATGGCAGGACTAATTCTTGTTTTGGCCTAATGATTTTTGTAACTATAAATGATATTGGAAAATTTTTCTAAAAAAAGGGGCGTAAGCCTTTTTTTGTGTTATAATAGGTAAGATTTTTGAGGTGTAATATGAATAAATTAATAATACTATTAAAACAATTGAATATAATCGAAGATGTTAATGTTTTATTACATGCTTCATTGAAAAAAGTTATTGTACATCATGATAACCATTATACATTTTATATATTGAGTAAGGATTTGATTCCATTTACAGAGTATCAACTCTTACTTGATCATGGCCTTGATTTTCCTTACCTGGCTGAATTTGTAATTTGTTATGATGATTTTAATTTTGAGTCAAAAGATGTTTCACTTTATTTAGGGTATATTATTGAAAAACTAAAACAAATTTCACCATTATTTTCTTCGTTGAAAATCGAAGATATTGAAATTAAACAAACTATATCGATTGGTTTGTTAAATGAAATACAATTGGAACAATTCCAACAATTAAAATCAACAATTAAAAAGTATTTTGTGGAAATTGGAATAGAGAAAGATTTTAGTTTTTATGTTAAACAAGATAATGATGAATTAAATCATTTATTACAAGAAATGGACAGCTATGAACCAATGAAAATAGATATGTCCGAAATAAAAAAATCGGAACCAGTAAAACCAACTGTAGATTATAAAAATAATTATCGAAAACCAAAGGGTGATGCAACTTTTTTAAAGTTATCTGAAATTAACAGTCAAACGATGGAAAATAATTGTACGATTCAAGGGTATGTCTTTAAAACTGAATTAATCAAAACACGAGCAGGAAAACATATTCAAACATTATGGATCACTGACTATACGGATTCAATTATGGTAAAACGCTTTGAAAACAATACAACTAATACTTTAGAGGATATTAAAGTACTAGATAAAGGTAAAGTGTGGATCAAAGCAACAGGAGAAATTCGTTTAGATAATTATGCGAGAGAAACAGTTATGATGGCTCGTCAAATAGAAGTTATTAAAGAACCAGCAAGAAGGCAAGACACTGTGGAAGTTAAAAGAGTTGAACTTCATACACATTCTAAGATGTCAGCAATGGATGGAATAGGCAATGTTTCGGATTATATTAATCAAGTGGCCAAATGGGGACACAAAGCAATTGCAGTTACTGATCATGGAAACGTTCAATCATTTCCTGAAGCTCAAGCAGCTAGTTTAAAAGCGGGCATTAAGATGATCTATGGTGTTGAATTAAATATGATAGAACCTTATTTTAATATTGTTTTTAATGAAAAAGATATGTCTATTGAAGATGCCACATATGTATCATTTGACTTGGAAACAACTGGTTTTTCTGTTATCCATGATGGGATTACAGAATTTGGTGCAGTTAAAATTAAAAATGGTGAAGTGATTGATCGCTTACAAAGTTTTGTAAATCCTGGTAAAAAGATTGGAACACGTGTTTCTCAACTTACAAATATTACAAATGAAATGGTTGCTGATGCACCAACAATTAAAGAGTTTTTACCACAAATATTAGAATTCTTTGGTGATGCTATTTTAGTGGCTCACAATGCTAAATTTGACATTGGTTTTTTAAATGAAAGTTTAAAGAGGTTAAATCAAAAACCTATAACTAATCCGGTTATTGATTCTTTGGCATTAGCAAGAGCTATTATGAAACCAATGAAATCTTATCGTTTAGGAAATGTATGTCGTGTTTATCGTGTAAATTATGACGATGATGTAGCACATAGAGCTGATTATGATGCTGAAGTTTTAGGTGCTGTATTTACAACGATGTTACATTCTATTATGCAAAGTGGAAATTATAATTTACTTGATTTAAATAAATTACAAAAAGACGATGCTTATAAAATCGTTTTCCCATATCATATGACAGCACTTGCTTTAAACAAAGAAGGTTTAAAAAAATATGTTTAAAATTGTTTCTGAAGCAAATACAACTTATTTCCATGATGGTTCTCGTATTCCAAAAGAAAGATTGGAATATTATCGTAAAGGATTGCTATATGGGACTAGCTGTTATCGTTCAGATGTTTTTGAAGCAGCTTTGAATTCTTCGGATGAAAAGTTGGAACAATTGTTAGAATTTTATGATTATGTGGAAATACAACCTTTTCAAGATTACTATCATTTAATTGATCGTGGACAAATTGAATCTGAAGAAAATTTAATTATTTCAATAAAACGTCTTATTACAGCAGCAAAAAAATTAAATAAACTTATTGTAGCTACTGGAGATGTCCATTTTTTAGATGAAAAGGATAAAATTTATCGAGATGTTTTTATATCACAACCCAAAATTGGGATTGGACATCGTGCTCATCCTTTATGTGACCGAAAAAATCCACGTGCATTTACACCATCTCAATATTTAAGAACGACAGATGAAATGTTAAAATGTTATGATTATCTACCAGCGGATGAAGTATATGAATATGTTGTAACAAATACAAACAAAATCGCAGATATGGTTGAAGAAATTCGACCAATTCATGATAAATTATTTACACCAACAATTGATAATGCAGATGAAAATTTAACAAAGATTTGTTATGATACAGCACATCGACTTTATGGTGAAAAACTACCTGAAATTGTGGAAAAAAGATTAGAAAAAGAATTAAGTAATATCATTAAACATGGGTTTGGGGTTATTTATTATATTTCCCACTTACTAGTAAAAAAATCAAATGATGATGGTTATCTAGTAGGTTCCAGAGGTTCGGTAGGATCTTCATTCGTTGCAACAATGTCAGGAATTACAGAAGTAAATCCGTTACCACCACATTATCTATGTCTTCATTGTAGTCATAGTGAATTTTTAGAAGAAGGTGTTGCTGCTGATGGTTATGATTTACCTGATAAGATTTGCCCTGTATGTGGTAAACCAATGAAAGGTGAAGGACATAATATCCCGTTCGAAACTTTCTTAGGTTTCAATGCGGATAAAGTACCCGATATCGACTTAAATTTCTCGGGAGCGTATCAAGCAAATGCTCATGCATTTACTAAAACTATTTTTGGAGAAGATCATGTCTTTAGAGCGGGAACAATTTCTACAGTTGCTGAAAAAAACAGCTTATGGTTATGCAAAAGGATATGCTGAAACATTAGGAATTGATAATGAAGTACGTAGTGCTGAACTTGAAAGAATTGCTCGAGGGTGTGGTGGCGTTAAACGTACGACTGGCCAACATCCAGGGGGAATTATTGTTATTCCTAGAGATTATGATGTTTTTGATTTCACGCCTTACCAATATCCAGCAGATGATTTATCTGCTGAATGGCGTACGACTCACTTTGATTTCCATGCTATTCATGATAACGTTTTGAAATTCGATATTTTAGGACACGTTGATCCAACCGTTATTCGTATGTTACAAGATTTAACAGGTGTTGATCCTAAAACAATTCCAACAAACGATACAAAAGTTATGTCACTTTTTACAACGAGTGATGCTTTAGGTGTTGATTTATCCTATATCAATTGCAAGAGCGGTGCTTTAGGATTACCTGAATTTGGTACAACCTTTGTACGTAGTATGTTAGATCAGACAAAACCACAAACTTTTAATGATTTAGTAATCATTTCGGGGCTTTCACATGGAACAGATGTTTATTTAGGTAATGCAGAGACGTTGATTAAAAATGGAACATGTACCTTAAAAGAAGTTATTGGATGTCGTGATGATATTATGGTTTATTTGATTGAAAAAGGCCTTCCTAATAAAGATGCTTTTGACATCATGGAATGTGTTCGTAAAGGAAAATCACCTGCAGTTTTCCCAGAAAAGAAATACGAAGAATTAATGAAAGAATACAATGTTCCTCAATGGTATATTGATTCATGTAAGAAAATTAAATACATGTTCCCTAAAGCCCATGCGGTAGCCTATGTTTTATCAGCTATTCGTGTAGCTTGGTGGAAATTATATTATCCAAGAGAATATTATGCAGTATATTTTTCCACAAGATGTGATTTTTTTGATATTGAAACATTAGTTGCTGGTAAAGATGCTATTCTTTCAAGAAGAAAAGAAATTGAAATGTTAAGAGAAAACAGACAATCTTCAAATAAGGATGAAGGATTGTGGGATGTGTTTGAAATTGCGTTAGAAATGATTGATCGAGGATTCCATTTTAGTCCTTTAAACTTAGAAAAGTCTGATGCCAATAAATTCATTTTAGATCCAGATGATCCAAGTGGCTTACTTCCACCGTTTAGTTCAGTTGATTCATTAGGTGAATCGGTAGCTAATACTGTTATTGAGGCACGTAAACATGGTTCTTTCTTATCTAAAGAAGACGTGATTAAAAGGACTAAATTGAACAATTCGCATATTAAACAACTAACAAAAATGGGTGTTTTTGATGGTATGCAAGAAGAAAATCAATTATCACTTTTCTAGTGACTTGATTATAAATGAAAAATGTGCTATATTACTTATAGTTTCATAAAGAGAAACGAGTGGGGGAACCCACTCTTTATTATTGAATGGGGTGAAAAAATGGAGTTATTGGAAAGTATTAAAGAAATGGTCTTACCTTTGATCGAACAAAATGATTGTTATTTAGATGATATTGAATATGTAAAAGATAATAATGAAATGTATTTACGTATTTATATCGAAAAAAATGAAGGGTATCTAGATATGGATACATGTGTTGCGGTAAGTGAGTTAATTAGTGATAAACTTGACGAAACTGATCCAATTAAAGATGAATACATTTTAGAAGTCTCTTCACCTGGAATTGAAAAACCATTAAAAACTTTTGAACAAGTTCAAAAATCTGTTGGTGAATATGTTTATGCAAAATTTAAAAATCCTAAAGCCGGATTATATGAAGTTGAAGGATATTTAAAATCTGTTGATAATCAAGAATTAGAATTTGAATATCTTGTAAAAAATATAAAGAAAAAAATTATTGTCAATTATGATAACATTCAATTTATACGATTAGCTGTAAAATTTTAGGAGGAAATAAAAGTGGCTAGTAACAGAAAATTTATGAGCGCCTTAAATGCTTTATGTGAAGAAAAAGGTATTGAAAAAGACGTGTTTTTAGAAATGTTAAAGGAATCAATTGCAAAAGCTTATAAAAAAAATTATATGGTTCCAGAAGCAAATGTACGTGTAGAAATTAATGAAAAAACTGGAAAAATTAGATTATTTGAAATTAGAACAGTTGTTGATGATTTAGAAGATGAAGATTTAGAAGTATCTTTAGATGAAGCACATGATATCAACCCAAATTATCAAGTGGGTGATATTGTAGAAACTGAAGCAGATGTAGATCATATTGGTCGTTTAGCAGCAATTCAAACAAAACAACTTTTCAGACAAAAAATACGCGAAACTGAAAAAGAAACATTATATAATGAATTTGCTGATAAAAAAGATGATATCATTACAGGTATTGTTGATCGTGTTGAACCTAAATTTGCTATTATCAATATTGGAAAAACTGGAGCATTTTTAGGACTAAATCAACAAATCCCTGGAGAAACATTACATGAAGGACAACATGTCAAAGTATATGTAAGTGACGTTGATCGTGGAACTAAAGGAACACATATCGTTGTAAGCAGAACAGAACCACAATTTGTAAGAAGATTATTTGAATTAGAAGTTCCTGAAGTTTATGATGGTACAGTTGAAATTAAATCTGTTTCTCGTGAACCTGGTGAAAGAAGTAAAATTGCTGTATACACTGCAGTTGAAGGATTAGATCCTATTGGTTCTTGCGTTGGACCTAAGGGTTCAAGAGTTAAAAACGTTGTTGATGAATTACATGGTGAAATGATTGATATCGTTGAATGGTCAAGTGACCCAGTTGTTTATATTTCACATGCATTATCACCTTCAGATGTGTTAACTGTTTCTGTTGATGAAGAAAAACACAGTGCGTTAGTTATTGTACCTGATGATCAATTATCATTAGCTATTGGTAAACGTGGTCAAAATGCTCGTTTAGCAGTAAGACTTACTGGATGGAAAATTGATATTAAATCATTATCTGAAGCAACTGAATTAGGGTTAATGGAACAAATTCAACAAAAAGAAGAATTACCTGTTGATGAAACATTCCAAGATGAATTTGCTCAAGAAATGCTAGATAACCAAGAAGAAAAAGAAACTATTGTTGAAGAAAAAGAAAATATCGAAAATGAAGTTGAAGAAGTCACTTCAGAATCTGATGTAGAAGATTATGAAGATTTTGATGATTATGAAGATGATGAATACAGTAAATATGATGAAGATATCGACTATGACGAATATGACAAATATTATGATGAAGATTAGGATGAGATAGAATGAGAAAAATTCCACTTAGAAAATGTCTTGCAACAAATGAACAATTACCTAAAAAAGAGTTAATTCGTGTTGTAAGAAATAAAGAAGGTCAAGTATTTGTAGATGCTACTGGTAAAATGAATGGACGAGGTGCTTATTTAAAAAGAAGCTTAGAAGCAATCGAAATTGCTAAAAAGAAAAAAGTTTTATCTCGTTCTTTACAAGTAGAAATTCCTGATGAAATTTTTGAGGAGTTAAAAAAATATTGTGATGAATAAAAAATATTTAAATTTATTAGGGCTTGCTAATGTTGCAAAGGGAATTGTTTCAGGAGAAACTTTGATAAAAAGTATCGCTGCAAATGAAACAAAACTTGTTGTTATTGCAAATGATGCTAGTGCTAATACTAAGAAAAAAATTACTGATAAATGTCATTTTTATCATGTTGATTATTTCATTGTTGATGAAAATATTGAAACCATTTCAAAAGCAGTTGGAAAAAATAATCGCGTTGCATTAGGTATTATAAATCAAGGGTTTGCGAAAAAAATAAAAGAATTGATAGGAGGTTGATTTTATGGCAAAACAATTTAAAAAGAAAAAAGGTTCTCAAAAGAAGAAACAATTACAATCAAACTTTCCTGCAAAGAAAGAAACATCAGTAATAAAAGATGGTGTGATTTCCTATGAAGAAGGAATTACAGTTGGTGAACTAGCTGAAAAGCTAGGACAAACACCTGCTAATGTTATAAAAGTATTATTTTTATTAGGAACTATGGTAACAATCAATTCATCATTAAATGATGAACAAGTTGAATTAATTTGTTTAGAATATGGTTGTGAATGTGAAAAACATGTTCCAGTAGATGAAGTTAATTTTGAAAATATTGAAGTTGTGGATGATGAAGCTGATTTACAACCAAGATGTCCAGTTGTAACAATTATGGGACATGTTGATCATGGAAAAACAACATTACTAGATACTATTAGAAAATCTGCAGTTGTTGATGGTGAATTTGGTGGTATTACTCAACATATTGGTGCTTATCAAGTAGAAGTAAACGGTAAAAAAGTTACATTTTTAGATACACCAGGTCATGAAGCTTTTACAGCAATGAGAGCACGTGGAGCACAAGTGACTGATATTGTTATTATCGTTGTTGCTGCTGATGACGGTGTGATGCCTCAAACAAAAGAAGCCATTGACCATGCAAAAGCTGCAGGAGTTCCTATCGTTGTTGCAATTAATAAGATTGATAAAGAAGGTGCTGATCCTGAAAGAATTAAAGCTGAAATGGCTGAAGAAGGATTATTACCTGAAGAATGGGGTGGAGATACTGTTTATTGTGAAATCTCTGCTAAAAAGAAAATTGGTATTGAAGAATTATTGGAAACATTAACTGTTGTTGCAGAATTAGCTGATTTAAAAGCTAACCCAAATAGATATGCATATGGTAGTGTTGTTGAGGGTAAACTTGATAAAGGTAGAGGAGCTGTTGCTACATTATTAGTAGAAAATGGTACTTTACGTGCAAGTGATCCAATCGTTGTTGGTGCTGCTTATGGTAGAGTAAGACAAATGTTAGACGATAAAGGACGTGTTATTAAAGAAGCATTACCAGGTACACCAGTAGAAATTACAGGTTTAAATGAAGTTCCTGTTGCCGGTGATAAATTTATGGTTTTCGAAACTGAAAAACAAGCACGTAGTGTTGGTGAAACACGTATGAAAGCTAAAATTGAAAAAGATCGTAATTCTGGAGCTGCTTTATCTCTTGATGATTTGTATTCTCAAATTAAAGAAGGTCAAATTATTGATTTAAATATTATTGTTAAAGCGGATGTACAAGGAACTGCAGAAGCTGTAAAAGCTTCATTAGAAAAAATCGATGTAGATGGTGTGCGTGTTAACGTTATTCGTTCAACTGTTGGTGCAATTTCTGAATCTGATGTTATTTTAGCAAGTGCCTCTCAAGCAATTATTTATGGTTTTAATGTAAGACCAGATGCAAAAGTTAGAAATAAGGCAGAAGAAGAAAATGTTGAAATTCGTCTTCATAATGTTATTTATAAAATGGTTGAAGAAATTGAAACTGCAATGAAAGGTATGTTAGCACCAGAATACCATGAAGTAATTACTGGTCAAGCAGAAATTAGACAAGTTATTAAAGCAAGTAAAATAGGAAATATCGCAGGATGTTATGTTACCGATGGTTCAATTAAAAGAAACTGTGGTATTCGTTTGATTCGTGATGGTATTGTTGTATACGAAGGAAAACTTGCTTCACTTAGACGTTTTAAAGATGATGTTAAAGAAGTCAATGCTGGTTTTGAATGTGGTTTAAACATTGAAAACTATAATGATATTAAAGAAGGCGATATCATTGAAGGTTATGTTATGGAAGAAGTAGAAAAGAAATAGGAGTTGAGTCTTATGTCATTAAAAACAGATAGAATAAATACTCAAATTTTAAGAGAAGTTTCTTTGATTTTACAAAATGAAGTACGTGATAGAGATTTACGTATGTGTACAATTACCGCTGTTGAAACAACAAATGATTTATCTATTTCTAAAGTGTATGTTACTTTTTTAGGAAAAAAATTATAATCAAGAAAAAGGAATGGAAGCATTAGAAAGATCTAAAGGATTCATTCGTAATTTACTTGCTAAAAAAATTAAAAGTAAGAAAGTGCCCTGAATTACATTTTGTTTTAGATACTTCTTTAGAATATGGAAATAAAATTGAAAGTATTATTAATTCATTACATGAAAAAAGATTAGAAATAATCTTTTCTTTTTTTTAGAATTTATTTTATGATATAATGAAAATACTGATAGGAGGATTATTATGGTAGAATTATCTAATGATTTATTAACTGTTTCTTTACATCCAAAAGGAGCAGAAATTATTTCAATTAAAGGAAAAAAAAGATCAATTGAATTATATGTGGAGAAGAGATGCATCTCAATGGGCAAACAGTGCACCTATTTTATTTCCAATTGTTGGAGCATTAAAAAATGATACATGTGTGATTAATGGTAAAGAGTATCATATGACACAACATGGTTTTGCAAGACACAATGAATTTGAAACAAACCAAGTTAGTGATACTGAAGTAATATTCTCATTAAAATCTAATGATGAAATTATAAAACAATATCCTTTCTTATTTGAATTAAATGTCACATATAGACTTGTTGAAAATAAATTAACATGTCATATTAAAGTAAAAAATACGGATCATCAACCTATTTATTTCCAAGTTGGAGGACATCCTGCTTTTGCTTGTCCATTTATGGAAAACGAATCAAGCAATGATTATTATTTGGAATTTTCAGAAAACGAAACATGCAATCGAAAAATAATTGATGTTGAAAAAAGAGGTATGTCAAGAGTTGAAAAACCTTTCTTTGATAATGAAAAAAGATTTTTTGTTAGACAAGAGCTTTTTAATACAGATGCAATTGTTATTAAAAAGTTTAAATCAGAAAATATTGCGCTTAAATCATTAAATCATGATAAATCAATTGTTTTTCATATGAATGGTTTTGATCATGTTGGACTTTGGGCCGCAAAACATGTTGGTGGATTAATTGCTATTGAACCATGGGTTGGACATGCTGACTATACTGATTTTAATGGTGAATTTAAAGAAAAAGAAAGTTGTGTTGAATTACCTGTTGGTAAAAATTTTGAAGTTGAATTTGCTGTAGAAATTAACCAATAATGACAATTTTTTTAACTTTTGTAGATTATACTTTGTTTATGAAAGTTAAACTTATAGAATGTACTCATGAATTAGACTTACAAGATGAAATTAATGATTTTCTTAAACTGGGATATCATATAATACGGATGCATTATTGTGTTGCAATGTGTTTTTCATCTGAATTAGAATACTCTTTTAGTTGTTTAATTGAGTATGATGATAAAGGTCCTAAATAAAAGGACTTTTATTTTTGCATAGATTTTATATTATTGGTCAAAATAATTAACGGAGGTGAAACATATGGCAAAAGATGTAAGATGTTCAGTTACGACATGTGCATATCATGATTCTAATAATAAATGTTTAGCCAATGAGATTAAAGTTTCAAAATGTAATTGTAGTTCACCATGTGATGAGCAAGAAACAGAGTGCGGAACTTTTAAATTAAAATAGGATTATTTCCTATTTTAATTTTTTTTATTGTCTCTATGTTATAATATAAAAGGTGATTATATGAAAAATAGATTAATTATTTTTTTATCTTTATTTATTTTATTAGGTTGTTCAAGTCAAAAAAATTACAACATCTTATTCAAAAAAACAATATAATGAATATGTTAGTTATTATAATCGTTTAAAAAAGTCTACTTCATTTGATGAAAGCTGTGATGATTGTTCAATTCAATTAATTACTAATAAAATATCAAATAAAAAAATACGGTATGATATTATCATTAATAATCCTGTTATTGAAATGAAAAATATTAAAGCAATCGCATTTATTGATAAAAAGGATAAAAATATTCCGAGTATTGGTTTATTAGAAAAGGATACTTTTTTCATTAAAGCCTAATTATATTGATAAGAAGAATGGTTATTATAAAGGCATCAATTTATCAGGAACAACATCAAAAAATAAATTTGATGTTAAGCTCTATTTAACATATAACACAGAGGATAAACAAATAGAAAGGTATATTATTTTACATGGTAATGCGACTTGATAAATTATTAGCTCATTATGGTATTGGAACTAGAAAAGAAGTGAAAAAATTATATTAGAAAAGGTTTTGTTACTGTTAATGGAAGTATTATTAAAAAAAGATGATTTTAAAGTAGATTATGAAACAGATAAAATTATCTTTGATGGTGAGCTTATTACATATAAACCATATGTCTATATTATGCTTAATAAACCTGCTGGTTATGTTTCTGCTACAAAAGATAATGTTCATCCTACAGTTGTTGATTTGATTTATGGGTATGAACAGTATGATTTATTTCCAGTAGGAAGGTTAGATTTGGATACGGAGGGTTTATTATTACTAACAAATGATGGAGATTTTGCACATAAGTTATTAGCACCTAGTCGACATCATTCTAAATTGTACTATGCATGTGTCGAAGGAATAATGGATGAAAATGATATTTTAAAGTTTAAAGAAGGAATTACTATTGATCATTATAGATGTCAAAATTCAAATTTATCCATTATAAAAACTGAAGATAATACATCTGAAGTATTAATTGAAATTTTTGAAGGAAAGTTTCATCAAGTGAAAAAAATGGTAGAAAGTGTCGGTAAAAAAGTAACTTATTTAAAAAGGTTACAGATGAAGAATTTAAAATTAGATACTTCTTTACAAATTGGAAAATTTAGAGAATTATCCGAAGATGAATTAGTCGACTTAATGAATGATTTGTGATACTATTTGTATAAAAAATAAGGAGGATTTTTTGTGAGATTAAGAAACAACCCAAAAGCTTATGAAATTATGGAAGAGAATGCTGATTTAGTTATCTTAAAACCTGAAGAACATAAAGGTCATTATCATGATATATTTGAAATAAATCAGCCGTTATATATAGAAATTGGAATGGGGAAAGGCGATTTTATTTATCAAAATGCTTTAAAACATCCAGAAAACAATTACATAGGGATTGAAAAATTTCCAAGTGTCTTAGCAGCAGCAATTAATAAAATTAATAAAAATCAATCATTGCCTAATTTAAAATTGATGCATTTTGATGCAATTGAATTAGAAAATGTTTTTGAAAATGGTGAAATTGATCATTTATTTTTAAACTTTAGTGATCCTTGGCCAAAAAAAAGACATGCAAAAAGACGTTTAACGTCTTCAGCGTTTTTAGATGTTTATCGTCGATTATTGAAAAAAGATGGTGTTATTGAATTTAAAACAGATAATCGAGGTTTATTTGAATATTCATTACAGTCAGTAACAGAAAACAATTATCATTTAGATTATGTTTCTTTAGATTTACATAATTCTCCAGAAGCAAATGATAATATTATGACAGAATATGAAAGAAAATTTTCAGTAAATGGACCTATTTATAAAATGATAATTAGTGATTGTAAGGAGTAAAAAAATGGATCAATTAATTGAAATAAACTCATTAGAAGAATATGAAAAGGCTATTCAAACAAATCAATCATCTTATTTACAGCTTCTTGGTGTCCTGACTGTATGTTTATCAAACCTTTTATAGGTAATGTTGTAAAAAAATATCCAAATTTTACATTTTATAGTATTAATAGAGATCATTTTATTGATTTTATGTCAAGATTTAGATATTTTAGGAATACCTTCTTTTGTCAGCTATGAAAATGGACAAGAGACAGGTCGCTTTGTAAGTAAATTAAGAAAAACGCAAGAAGAAATAGAAACATTTATACAATCAATAAAATAAAGTGTATTGAAGGAAGGAGTTATTATGTTTAAACATTTTTTTAAAAAATTCAAACGATGATGATATTTTTGAAACTGTAGACCCAATTGTTGAACAAAGAAGAAATGAAAAGTTTTCTAAACCACTTATTTATGACGAAGAATTTAAAAAATGAAGAAGTTACTAAAAAAATGTGAAGGTCACAAATACCAAAAGAAACTACTTCCAAAAATGTTAAAAAGGTTGAAAAAAAAGGTAGCAAAGAAAAGAAGAACCCGAAAGTTAAGAAAAATTATGAAATGATGGATATCATTTCTCCAATGTTTGGAATGCATGAAGAAAAAAAATGAAACAGTTAGAATAGTTAAGAAAAATTCAGTAAAAAAACCAAAGAAAAAAGATAATTCACTTGTTCAAGTAATATCTCCGTATTATGGTAATTTTGAAGAAAAAGAAGAAACAGATAGTGAAGCTGTTCTTACTGCTGTTGAAGATTCAAAAGATTTTCAAGATGAAACAAATACTGATGCTGAAAAAACAATAGAACCCGAAATCGTTGAAGAAGAAAAGCTTCCAACAGTTGAAGATAATTTAAGAAATATTGCTAAAATTGTTGAAGAAGAACAAGATCAACTTAAAATTATTGAGGAACGAACAGGGGAGTTTAAACTTGATTTTGGTCAAAAAAAATCAGAGGAACAAAATTCTTTAATTGATGAAATTGATGACAATATGTCTTTAGATGAATTGATGAGTCTGTATGAAAAGAAATTTAAGGATTAGTGATGATTAAAGGAATTGGTGTAGATATTTGTGATTTAAGAAGATTAAATCATTTGGATCAACTTGCAAAGAAAATTTTACATGTAGATGAATTTTCTTTGTATTTATCAAAAGGTAACGATAAAGCAAAAAGAGAATTTGTGGGTGGTAGATTTGCAGTCAAAGAGGCATTTGTAAAAGCAGCAGGTTATAAATCATTTAAGGAGATATGCTGTTTAAATGATAAAAATGGTAAACCCTATATTAAAGATGAGCCTTGTCATGTTTCTATTTCTCATGAAAATCATTATGCAGTTGCCTTTGTTGTTATTGAAAATAATGATCCTAATCAATAAAGTATAGAGTAATAAAACATTAATAAATATATCTTAGGATATAAATATTAATGTTTTTTATTTGTTTTTTAGTCGTTTAAATAGACCTTTTAGTCGATTTAGCATGATTATTTTTTTATAAGAACTATGATAATACTAAGGAGGACTGTTTATGTTAAATTCAATTTCTTTAGTAGGAAAAATAGTAAAAAATGTATATCATGTTGAAAATATGGCTTTTATTGACATTGAGGTTAAAAGACCATTTCCTGAGGAGATAGGAAAAGAAAAATTTGATGTTTTTTCTATTGCTTTGTGGAAGGGACTAGAAGACATGATGTCTGATGTTGCTCAAATTGGAATGATCATTGCTGTTAGAGGGCGTTTAATAGCTAATAAATTTACAATGGCTAATTATGATTTTAAAGAAGTGATTATATATGGAGAACTCATTGAAATTTTAAACAAATATTTTTAAATAAATAAATTGTCATTTATATTGTTTTTTGATAAAATCTATTATTGAAAGTCGGTGAAAATAAATGACAATTAATCAAGATAAAATAAGAAATTTTTCAATCATAGCGCATATTGATCATGGGAAAAGTACTTTGGCGGATCGTATTTTAGAAATGACCGGTGCGGTTTCAAATAGAGAGATGAAGGCTCAACTATTAGACAGCATGGAGTTAGAACGTGAAAGAGGCATTACAATCAAATTAAATGCTGTTCAACTTCAATACAAAGCAAAAGATGGAAATACCTATCTTTTACACCTTATTGATACTCCTGGCCATGTCGATTTTACTTATGAAGTATCTCGTTCATTAGCTGCATGTGAAGGAGCAGTGTTAGTTGTAGATGCAGCACAAGGTGTGGAAGCACAAACATTGGCAAATGTCTATTTGGCTTTAGATAATGATTTGGAAATTTTACCAGTTATAAATAAGGTAGATTTACCTAGTGCAAACCCTGAACATGTTATTCAAGAAATCGAAGATGTTATTGGATTACCTGCAGACCATGCACCTCGTATCTCGGCTAAAAGTGGCTTAAACGTTGAAGATGTGTTAGAGATGATTGTTAAAGAGGTTCCTGCACCAAGTGGGAATATTAACCATCCTACTCAAGCACTTATTTTTGATTCATTTTATGATAGCTATAGAGGTGTTGTTGTATTCGTTAGAATTAAAGAAGGATCTATAAAGGTTGGAGATACAATTAAATTTATGGCTACAGGAGCTACTTACGAAGTAACTGAATTAGGTGTAAGAACTCCTGCGGAAGTTAAAAAAGTAAATTAGTTTGTGGGGAAGTTGGATGGATATCAGCTTCTATTAAATCTATTCAAAATGTTCATGTAGGGGATACAATAACAACTTTAGAAAATGAAAGTCATGAGCAATTGCCAGGGTATAGAAAGTTAAATCCTATGGTTTATTGTGGATTATATCCAGTTGATAATTCTAAGTATAAAAATTTACGAGAAGCATTGGAAAAAATACAACTTAGTGATTCGTCTCTTGTCTTTGAACCAGAAACATCGCAAGCATTAGGATTTGGTTTTAGATGCGGTTTTTTAGGATTATTACACATGGATGTTATTCAAGAGAGATTAGAAAGAGAGTTTGATTTAGAACTTATTGCTACTGCACCATCTGTTATTTATAAAGTATTTTTAACAGATAAAACAATGGTTGAAATTGACAATCCTGCAATGATGCCATCTCCACAAGTAATAAATTATATTGAAGAACCTTATGTAAAAGCTTCAATTATGACTCCAAATGAGTATATTGGATCTATCATGGAACTATGTCAATCAAAACGAGGAGAATATGTTGATATAGATTATATTGATGAAACACGTCGTAATATTATTTATAATATTCCTTTATCAGAAATTGTTTATGATTTCTTTGATAAA
>ENA-OQET01000397-OQET01000397.1-human-gut-metagenome-genome-assembly--contig:-NODE-397-length-23397-cov-3.467899_pt1 | contig 23397 bp, 29 predicted proteins | sample MGYA00242800_ERZ504645 | MGnify/ENA primary metagenome ERZ504645 (study PRJEB26092, sample SAMD00036308) | human gut metagenome | host: Homo sapiens | study: EMG produced TPA metagenomics assembly of... | reverse complement strand
CTGAGATCGTCCGTTCCGGTATCATGTCTATTGATCAGGGACAGTTTGAGGCAGGACGGAGCTTGGGTCTTGAACTATACACAGACTATGATCAAGATCATTCTTCCGCAGGCGGTCAAGAACATCCTGCCGGCCCTTGGAAACGAGCTGATCGTACTTTTGAAGGAGACATCCATCAGTGGTTATATCGGACTTATGGATCTGACCCGTGGCGGAGACATTATCCGAAGCCAGACCTACAGTGCACTGTTCCCGCTGCTGGTAGTAGCTGCGATCTATCTTGTGATCGTTTGTTTTCTTACCTATCTGGTAGGAAGACTTGAAAGGAGGCTGAGAACCAATGAGCGTAAGTAATGAAGTGCTTCTGGATGTACAGGGACTTGAAAAGGCCTATGGCGGCAATCAGGTTCTCAACGGGATCACCACACAGATCCGCAGAGGTGAAGTAGTAGCCATTATCGGACCATCCGGCTGTGGTAAATCTACATTCCTCCGTTCCCTGAATCTCCTTGAGGAGCCGACCGGGGGAAAAATCCTCTTTGAGGGGACCGACATCACAGATTCCAAGGTGGATATCAACCGTCATCGTCAGAAGATCGGAATGGTATTCCAGCAGTTTAATCTTTTTCCACATAAGACAGTAAAAGAGAACATTATGCTCGCACCTGTGACTCTGAATCTTATGAGTAAGGAAGAGGCTGAAAAAAACGGCACTGGAGCTTCTGGAGCGAGTAGGTCTTCCGGATAAGGCAGATTCCTATCCGGACATGCTTTCCGGCGGTCAGAAGCAGCGTATCGCCATTGCAAGATCTCTTGCTATGAACCCGGACGTGATGCTGTTTGATGAGCCTACATCTGCTCTTGATCCGGAGATGGTAGGAGAGGTCCTGGAACTGATGCAGGAGCTTGCAAGATCCGGCATGACCATGGTTGTGGTAACTCATGAGATGGGCTTTGCCCGCGAGGTGGCAACCAGAGTCCTCTTCATTGATGAAGGAAAGATCCAGGAAGAAAATTCTCCTAAGGAATTCTTTGCAAATCCAAAGAATAAAAGACTTCGAGAGTTTCTTTCAAAGACATTATAATGACATTCATTATAATGACATTATAAATATAAGAATATTAAAAACGGATGCTTTATCCTCCTGTGGAAATGCTGCAGGAGATAAAGCCATCCGTTTTTTGTAGTGCTAGTTGCAAAAAAATCTTTTTTCTTTCCGCTGCTCAGTGGATTTCTTCACCGGCAGTTTTCTGTGCGGCTTTTATTTCGTTGTAACAGTATTTGATGATAGATTTTCTGGTTATGATCCCGATGAAGGAGCCCTGGTCATCTACCACCGGTACGAAGTTCTGATTAATGGCGCGATCCAGGAGATCTTCCATATTGGAATCTGCATGGACCGGTTTGTAGGTGGCACGGCGTGGAATCGCCATGATTGGGATTCCCTCTGTTTCCTTGATGTCGTGGATATCTGCACGGCGCATGCCCCAGAGGAGATCTCCCTCTGAGATGGTGCCGAGATATTTGCCGTCCATGGTGAGGATAGGAATGCAGGAGTACTTGCGGTGCTCCATTTTTTCGAGGGTCTGGCGAAGAGTTTCATCCTCAAAGATGTAGGCTACTTCGCTTTTGGGAATCAGAAAAAACAGAATGTTCACGTTATTACCTCATTTCCGCGAAAATTATAAATAAATCTGTAGGCTGTTTTAGAGAAGCTGAAGTCCGTGTGTCTCTGCAGCATCTGTGATCTCCTTCGGCCAGAGAGAGACATGTACTTCTCCGATGTGTGCTTTACGAAGGAAGAACATACAGATCCTGGACTGTCCGATACCACCACCGATGGTGTACGGAAGCTCTTTGTTCAGGATTGCTTTCTGGAATGGAAGCTCTCTTCGGTCATCACAGCCTGCTTCGGTAAGCTGGCGGTCAAGTGCGTCCTCGTCAACACGGATTCCCATTGAGGAAAGCTCAAGGGCAATGTCAAGTACCGGATAGTATACGAGGATATCACCGTTCAGTTCCCAGTCATCATAGTCCGGGGCACGTCCGTCGTGGCGCTCGCCGTTGGTGAGGGTTTTGCCGACTTTCATAAGGAAGACAGCGCCCTTTTCACGGGTGATCCGATATTCACGTTCCTTCGGTGTACAGTCCGGATACATGTCAAGAAGCTCCTGAGTTGTGATAAAGAAGATATCCTTCGGAAGGATCTCCTCGATGTAGTCATACTGTACAGCCATGTATTTCTCAGTTTTACGAAGGACACTGTAAATGGTGCGTACGGTTTCCTTGAGAGTCTCCATGGAACGTTCTTCTTTGGAGATGATCTTTTCCCAGTCCCACTGGTCTACGTAAACAGAGTGGATATTGTCCAGATCTTCATCCCGGCGGATGGCTACCATATCTGTGTAAAGACCTTCTCCGTGAGAAAATCCGTATTTTTTCAGTGCGTAGCGTTTCCATTTGGCAAGGGAGTGTACGATTTCGGCGTTGCTTCCTTCGATAGCCTTGATATCAAAGCTTACCGGGCGCTCTACACCATTAAGGTTGTCATTAAGGCCGGATTCCGGTGCTACAAATGTTGGAGCGGATACTCGAAGAAGGTTCAGCTTCTGTGAGAGTGTCTGCTGGAAGAAATCTTTTACTGTTTTGATCGCAATCTGTGTGTCATGGAGGTTCAGGTCTGCATGATAGGTTGCGGGGATTGTGATTGTATTCATTATCGGCTCCTCCTGATGATTTTTAGGCTTATTGCTCTGTGGGGTATTATAGCAGAAAATGGGTGGAGTGGCAATATAATGAGAGGGGAAGTCTTTTGGGGTATCGTAGAAAAATGCTGGGTATTAAATGCTTGGTGTGATATACTGAAAAAAGAATGCTTATGTTTACGACGGAAATATAAATATCCGTTTTGACGGATAGAATGGAGGGAGCTTATGGCAGGTCAAAGGTGTCAGGTTTGTGGGGGTAAGGTTGTAAATGGCAGGTGTTCATTATGTGGGATGCCTTACAGAAATGATGAGGTGTTATATCATTTGAATGAGCCCCGGGAGATACATTATAAACATGCTTCCGCCAAAGTGCGGGATATGATGCGGCAGTATGGACAGGATGCTGATCAAACAACACAACATAACGGAAACGTAAACCGGAATACGAACGCAAACCGGAATACAAACATAAATCGGAATACGAATGCAAGCCGCAATACCGATTTGAATCGGAATCTAACCAGAAGCCGGAATACAGGTGCAGCAGCCGGACGTAAGACTGCAGCGGCAGTTAATACCAGGAATAAAACAACGGTGGGCAGAAATCGTGCAGAAGTTTTAGAACAGGGAAAAAAACAGCAAAAAAAAGATCAGAAAAGCAGCGGGGCAGGCTGGATCATATGGTTTATAGTGACACTGGCCATTCTGCTTCCAAAATTATGGGATTTTCTTGCAGACTGGATCGGAACAAATTTGTGAGAATATTTCTGCAGTGAGATCAGGCAGTGCTAAGTGTCTGTATTTTCGTGTATACAGAAATATCCCTTTTCTTTTCTCCTCAGCTGTGTTATACTCATGCCTAGCACAACATATAGATGAAAAACAATATATAGAAGATATAGGTACTATATATAGTATTTTGCATAGCGACTTATATATAGCACAGGGAGGGATGAGCAATGTTATATGTGATCAAGAAAGACGGGACAAGAGAGGAGTTTAATCCGCAGAAGATCGTGGCTGCCGTGAACAAATCCGCAGAGCGTATTCTTTATACTTTTTCAGACGAGGAGAAGGATTTTATCTGCCGTTTTGCCCAGGAGCATGCGGATTCCCTTGGAAAGAATGAGATTGAGATCCAGGAGATGCACAATATCGTGGAGGGGGCTCTGGAGCGTGTGAATCCGGCAGTTGCCAAGAGCTACCGTGATTATCGGAATTACAAGCTGGATTTTATCCATATGATGGATGATGTATATACCAAGAGTCAGGCGATCCGTTATATCGGTGATAAAAGTAATGCCAATACAGACAGCGCCCTTGTTGCCACGAAACGAAGCCTGATCTTTAATGAGCTGAACAAGGAACTCTATCGGAAGTTTTTTATGAACCGTAATGAGCTTCAGGCATGTAAGGACGGCTACATTTATATTCATGACCAGTCTGCACGTCTGGATACCATGAATTGCTGTCTGTTCGATGTGGCAGCTGTTTTAAGTGGCGGTTTTGAGATGGGTAATGTCTGGTATAACGAGCCGAAGACTCTGGATACAGCCTTTGATGTTATGGGGGATATCATTCTCAGTACAGCAGCACAGCAGTATGGTGGCTTTACAGTGCCGGAGGTTGATAAGATCCTGGCACCGTATGCAAAGAAGAGCTATGATAAATATATTTCCGAATTTATGAAATACTCGGACGAGAGCTGGAGTGGCCGTGAGGAGAGAGCTATTGAGTATGCTCTTGATAAGGTCCGCAGGGATTATGACCAGGGCTGGCAGGGAATTGAGTACAAGCTGAATACCGTCGGTTCTTCCAGAGGTGATTATCCGTTTGTTACGGTGACACTTGGTCTCGGAACCGAGCAGTTTGAGAAGATGTGTACGATTTCCCTTCTTGAGGTCCATCAGGGAGGACAGGGTAAGGCCGGACACAAGAAACCGGTACTTTTGCCCGAAAATCGTATTCCTTTATGACAAGGAGATCCATGGTCCCGGAAAGTGTTGTGAGGATATTTTTGAGGCTGGTGTGGAGTGTTCCTCCAAGACTATGTATCCGGACTGGCTGTCTATGTCCGGTGCGGGATACATTTCCAGTATGTACAGGAAATACAAGAAGGTCATCAGCCCGATGGGATGCCGTGCTTTCTTAAGTCCGTGGTATGAGCGTGGCGGTATGGAGCCGGCGGATGAGAATGATACGCCTGTTTTTGTGGGACGTTTTAACATTGGTGCGGTAAGTCTTCATCTTCCGATGATCCTTGCCAAGGCCAGAGCAGAGAGTAGAGATTTCTATGAGGTTCTGGATTTCTATCTGGAAATGATCCGTAACCTGCACATCCGCACTTACGAATATCTGGGACAGATGCGTGCATCCACCAACCCGCTTGCATACTGTGAAGGCGGTTTCTACGGCGGACATCTGAAACCGAATGAAAAGATCGGTAAGATTCTGAAGCCTATGACAGCTTCCTTCGGTATCACAGCATTAAATGAGCTTCAGGAGCTTTATAATGGCAAATCTATTGCCGAGGATGGGGCGTTTGCTCTGGAAGTCCTGAAATATATCAATGACAAGGTAAATCAGTACAAGAAGGAAGACGGTTATCTTTATGCGATCTACGGAACACCGGCAGAGAGTCTCTGTGGCCTTCAGGTAGAGCAGTTCCGTAAGATGTATGGAATCATCGAGGGCGTTTCTGACAGACCGTATGTGAGCAACAGCTTTCCACTGCCATGTAACAGAGGATGTGACTCCGATCGAGAAACAGGATCTGGAGGGCGTTTCTGGGAACTCTCAATGGAAGGTAAGATTCAGTATGGTACGTTATCCGGATCGCTACAATAAGGAAGCTATCCGTACACTGATCCGCAGAGCCATGGATCTGGGATATTATGAGGGAGTGAACCTTTCTCTTGCATACTGTGACGATTGTGGTCATGAGGAACTGGAGATGGATGTATGCCCTGTCTGCGGTTCCAGAAATCTGACTAAGATCGACCGTATGAACGGATATCTTTCCTACAGCCGTGTCCATGGAGATACCCGCCTGAATGAGGCGAAGATGGCTGAGATCGCTGAGCGAAAATCTATGTAAATACTGGCTGCCCGATCAACTGTGTAACAGTGATCGGATGTAGAGCCAGACAGTATAAAAAATATCCCGCAGAGCTGCCGGTAAGACCAGCAGCCGTCTGCGGGATATTTTTATGTAAAGTGAAATTTTATAGTTCACTTTGTATTCTGAGTCCGTAAAATGATCATTTAATGATAGTTCCGGTCTTCTCACGGTAGCCGTCTTTTGCATGGGCCATGTCTGTGATGATGGTACGGCGTCCGGTTCCCTTCTCCACGAAGGAAACACCTGCTTCGATCTTAGGAAGCATGGAGCCTGCCGCAAACTGTTTGCCGGCAATATATTTCTTGGCATCTTCTGTGGAAATAGTATCCAGATAAGATTCGTGATCCGTATTATGGTCAAGGCTTACTTTCTCGACGCTTGTAAGGATCATCAGAGTGTCAGCGTTCAGTTCTTCTGCAAGAAGTCCTGCTGCCAGGTCTTTCTCGATGATGGCGCTGGCACCATTCAGCTGAGTTCCCTGCTCAAGAACCGGGATTCCGCCACCGCCTGCGGCAATGACGATCTGCTCTGCTGCAGAGAGGACCTTTACGGTTTCAATCTCTACGATCTTCTGTGGCTTCGGTGCTGCAAGGATACGTCTGTACTGACCCTCGCCCACCTTTGTGACAAAGTTTCCTTTTTCTTCTTCAGCCTCGGCCTCTTCTGCGTTAAGAACACGTCCAATGATCTTCTCCGGCTCTGCAAATGCTTCATCGTATGGATCGATGACAACCTGTGTCAGAACTGTGCTGACCGGTTTGTAGATCCCTCTGGAGATAAGCTCAGCACGGATGGCGTTCTGAAGGTCATAGCCGATATAACCCTGGCTCATGGCGGAACATACGGACATTGGTGCAAATGTATAATCAGGATGTGCCTTACCGAATTCATTCATTGCGGTGTGGATCATCCCTACCTGCGGACCGTTGCTGTGGGAGATCACTACGCGGGTTCCCTCCTCTACCAGATCTGCGATTACCTTCGCTGCGAGTTTTGTAGCTGTTTTTTGCTCTGGAAGTGTGGTGCCAAGTGCCCGGTGGCCTAATGCAACTACTACGGTTTTTTCGCTCATAGGAAATACCTCGTTTCTCTTAAAAATTGGAATGAAATCAGTTACTGTATTCAGTAACGAGTACATCGAAAACGATGCACGAGTATTATATTTTATTATAAAAGACCTATGTGGGAAATGCAATAGAAAATCGAGTGTTTTCCGAGACAGGAAAAACCGCCTGATCCAGTCAGACGGTTTGCTTCCTACTATTTTTTGAGGGGGGAGATAGAGAGTGGTTTTTCATCTATCCAACACCTATTATATAGAGAAAATATGTTTAAAATATGTCGTTAATCTAAAAGAAATGGAAAATTTATAAAGAAAGTTTAAACAAACTTTATAATTTTTATATCCGGTTGCGCATGGTCTGAAAATGTGATACATTGAAAAAGTCTTGATCCTGCATTCTGCGGGATCTGTTCACGCATCGTTTCGATGCAGAAATCCATTTTATTTTATCGAAAAAAATATTGATCATGCACCATTTGCCGGGGAGGGATGCCTTTGTCTGTGGAAAAGTAAGCTTCTGTAAAAAAAACATGTGTATAAGAAATGCCAGATCAGGCAGAAATGAGGAAGAGCCATGAAAAACAGAATATGGAAACAGATGAAGAAAGCCGGAATTGTGACAGTGCTGGCAGGAGCCATGCTGGGAGGAACAATAGAACCGAAGCTGACTCTGGGAGCAGATTTTTTGCCGGGACAGGCACCGTTTATCGATCAGAGTGTGTTCTGGAAAGACATAGAATCCGGACAGGCGGAGCTTGGGATCCGGATTCGCGGCCTGAATGAATGGCTGTCCGGGAGAAGGTTTTCGGAGGATAAGGAGAAAAATGAGAAGTGGGACGATGAATTTCATAAGATTGAAGATCCATCGGTGGAACAGGAAGAAGAGATAGAGCAGGAGCTGCCAGAGGATGATTGGCAGCAGGAAAAGGAGCCAGAGCAGGAGCTGCCGGAGGATGATTGGCAGCAGGAAAAGGAGCCAGAGCAGGAGCTGCCGGAGGATGACTTGCAGCAGGAAGAAGAGCCAGAACAGGAACTTTCAAAGGATGAGGATGACTTGCAGCAGGAAGAGAAGGCAGAACAGGAATTGCCGGTGGATAAGGTTGTGGAAGGAATCGGAATAGAAATGGAGGAAGGATATGAGCACGTGGAGCAGCTGGCATCCGGGGAAACAGTACAGCCGGAGGATGAAGAGCAGGAGAAAACGGGTCCGCTCACACCGGAAGGAACGTCGACCGGAGGGGAAAATGTAGGGAATGAAGAGGAAGGTGAGTCTGAGGAGACGCAAAAGCTGACGCTGGTCACGTATATTTCGGAGTATTTTGTTCCGGAAACGGATTCTGTCCCGAAAAAATATGGCTGCACAGCAGATTTCTGTAAGGAGCCAGAGCGGTGAAGCTACAGAGATCACAAAGCTGGAAAGCGTGCTGAACGTGGAGCAGAACGGGCAGGATGAGATCTTTTCCGTATCCCGCTGATCTTGCGGCAGGAATACCGTTTTCCGGCAGAGAAAAGCAGTTATCCTGTGACTCAGGAGGAACCGCTTCAGAAGGACTGTACCGGTGCGGGAACCTTTCTCATGACAGAAGAAAACGGGGAAAAGCTGGTGATCGCAGAGGGGATCTCGCCTATGTTGGACGTGGAGGCTGCTGAGGCTGATATGGAATTGTCGGTAATTGCACAGAATAAAAAAATGAAAGCAGGGCAGACCATCCGTTATCAGGTAGAGATAGCCAATACCGGAAAGCTGGATCTTGCAGATATCCGTCTGACCAGCAGCCTTTCATGCCCTAAGATCCGGCAGCTGTGGGAAGATGCAGAAGGCCTTCTAACAGAAGGGGCTGTGGCGGAATTTGCAGAATTAAAAGCCGGAGAGAGCAGGAGCTTTTATGTACAGGCGCCGCTTCTGGATGAACAGGAAAAAGATCTGGAGCACCAGGTGGAAGCAGAGGCCAGGGTGAAGGACAGAGTGGAGGAGGTGATCCGGAAGAACGCTTCCACTATAAATGGTCTGGAGGCACTGAAGGCGGATCTTTCTGTAAAGAAAACTGCAGACAAAGAAACCGCTGCACCGGGTGAGACTGTGACCTATCAGATCTGTATCGTGAATACCGGTGAAAAAACGCTTCATTCGGTTGTGGGAACGGAGCGCTTTCAGGCAGCAGGGATCCATGCACAGTTTCTGGAGCAGGAAGGTGTAACGCTCAACAGCAGCCGTACAAAGGCAATGATCCAACAGATCCCGCCGGGAGAGGCAGTTTCTCTTCAGGCTGTGGTGAAGATCCCGGGAAAAACAGCGGATCAGAAGCTTTTTAACCAGGTGACGGTCACAAGCAAGGAAACCGGAGAGCGATTGATGGAGGCCTCCGCTTCTGTCATGGTAAAAGGAGAGGTGGCTATTACGCCGGAAGAAGGGCTGCCTTTGCAGGGAGATGACCAGGGTCCGGCTTCCGGTCAGATACAGATGGCAAGAACTGCGTCCACACATCCGAAGACCGGAGATGATACCAGGAGGGATTTGTGGACGCTTCTGGCAGTGACAGCTTTGGTGACTGTGCTGGGCGGCATCTGGCTTCGGAAAAAATATGCGGATATTTATGGAAAAAGCTGATGTTACTGAGAACGGAGTGAATAGTAACAAGCTGATATTTTACAAGGCGGCCGTACCTCAAAGAAACGTTGAAAACAGGGGGGAGGTGTGCTATTCTATATGGTATGTACAGAAAATAAGAACAGTATATTTCCCGCCTCCGGTGTGCTGCCCGTCAGACCGGAAAAAGGGAAGATGGAGGAGAAAAATGAATCTTTTATCCTTATTGGAACATCTTGAATACAAATGCCTTCAGGGAAGTACAGAGCAGGAGGTTTCTTCTGTTGTATATGATTCCCGCAAAGTAGAAGAAGGGAGCCTTTTTATCTGCATCAGAGGTGCGGTCGTGGATGGACATAAATTTATACCTGATGTTGTGGCAAAGGGTGCGAAGACACTCATCGTGGAAGAAGCGGTGGAGGCACCGGAGGATGTGACAGTGATCCAGGTAGAGGATACCCGTTACGCCATGGCCTTTATTTCAGCAGCATGGTTCGGACATCCGGCAGAAAAGCTCAAAACCATCGGTATCACCGGAACTAAAGGAAAAACAACTACAACCTATATGGTGAAATCGATCCTTGAGAATGCCGGATATAAGGTTGGTCTGATCGGAACCATCGAGGCTGTTATCGGGGAGAAGCATATCCCGGCAGCCAACACGACACCGGAATCCTATATGGTACAGAAATATTTTCATGATATGGTAGAAGCAGGCTGCGATGCGGTCGTTATGGAGGTTTCCTCACAGGGCCTGATGCTTCACAGGACCCAGGGATTTGTGTTTGATTTTGGAATTTTCACAAATATTGAACCAGATCATATCGGACCGAATGAGCACAAGGACTTTGATGATTATCTGCACTGCAAATCCATGCTTCTCAGACAGTGTAAGGTTGGTATCGTAAATCGTGACGATGAACACTTTGACCGCATTATCGAAGGCCACACCTGTAAACTTGAAACCTATGGATTTTCCGAAAAAGCAGATCTCCGTGCAGAGGGCGCCAGACTCGTTGGAAGAAAGGGCTATCTGGGAATTTCCTATCATGTTAAGGGACTTATGGATTTTCCTGTGGAGATTGATATTCCAGGTAAGTTCAGCATTTACAATTCTCTGACTGCCATTGCCATCTGCCGTCATTTTAAAGTATCCGAGGAGAATATCATCAAAGCTCTGAAGGTGGCCAGGGTCAAAGGCCGTATTGAGATGATCAAGGTATCTGACGAATTCACACTGATGATCGATTACGCACATAATGCCATGGCGCTGGAGAGCCTTCTCGGAACACTGAAGGAATATGATCCGCACAGACTGGTATGCCTGTTTGGCTGTGGCGGAAACCGTTCCAAGCTGCGCCGTTATGAGATGGGTGAGGTTTCAGGAAAGATGGCAGATCTGACCATCATTACTTCAGATAATCCGCGAGATGAGGATCCACAGGCCATCATCGATGATATCAAGATCGGAATGGCCAAAAACAGATGGAAAATATGTAGAGATCCCGGATCGTAAAGAGGCGATCGCCTACGCAATCCATCACGGTGAGCCGGGAGATATCATCGTCCTTGCCGGAAAGGGCCATGAGGATTATCAGGAGATCAAGGGTAAGAAATATCCCATGGATGAGCGTGTACTGATCCGGGAGATCCTGGAAGAAGATCAGAAAGCGTAAATGGATGATCTATGCAGATGTGATCATTGACATTTCTCATGAAAAGCTGGACCGGGATTTTCAGTATCGTGTACCTGAGGAGCTGGTGCAGGCAATAAAACCCGGAGTTGTGGTCACAGTGCCCTTCGGAAAGGGAAATACCCTTCGGAAAGGCTATGTGACCGGGATCTCCGGAACGGCAAAATATGATGCGTCAAAGCTCAAGGAGATCCGGGGAGTGTCCACAGACAGTGAGACAACAGAATCTCGGCTGATCGCACTTGCGGCCTGGATGAAGGAGACCTATGGCTCCACCATGATCCAGGCGCTGAAAACAGTTCTGCCTGTAAAAGACAAGGTCCGTGCAAAAGAGAAAAGGCTGATTTTTTTTACAGGAAAAAAGGAAGAGGGTCAGGCACTTCTTGGCAAGCTGGAAGGCAGCCGCTTTAAAGCACGTGAGCGGTTCCTTCGGGCAATCCTGGAGGCCGGGAGCCTAGATTATACCTATGCCTCCAAAGAGCTTGGAGCCGGCATTTCCGTTCTTGATTTTTTTGAAAAAAAAGGGTCTGATAACTATTGAAAGTCAGGAAATGTATCGCATTCCCGAGGGGCTCGGCCTGGATGAAGGAGAACATGGAGCTTAGTCTGAACCAGGAACAGCTTTTGGCGGCAGAGCAGATCTTTCGGGAATGGCAGGAGCCGGACCCAAGCCTGCACTTCTTTCGGAGTGACCGGAAGCGGAAAGACGCAGGTTTATATGCGACTGATCCAGAAGGTGCTGGAGGAGGGAAAACAGGCGATCGTGCTGATCCCTGAGTCGCACTTACCTATCAGACAGTCCGGCGCTTTTCATGCCATGTTCGGAGATAAGGTTTCGGTTCTGAACTCCAGACTTTCCCAGGGTAGAACGCTATGATCAGTTCAAAAGAGCAAAACGTGGTGAGATCCAGGTGATGGTAGGACCCAGATCTGCATTGTTCACGCCATTTGCAGATCTGGGGCTGATCGTTATCGACGAAGAGCATGAACCCACCTACAAAAGTGAGAATACGCCAAGATATCATGCCCGTGAGACCGCTATTGAGAGGGCACGGATGGAACATGCCCGTGTGGTCATGGGATCAGCTACTCCGTCATTGGAAGCCTACAGTCATGCCTGTGACGGAGAATATCTTCTGGTAAAGTTAAACGCACGTTATGAAGAAAGGCCGCTTCCGCAGGTATCGATCGTGGATCTTCGGGAAGAATTAAAGAAAGGGAACCGCTCGGTACTGAGTCTGGAGCTGAAAAGGGATCTGGAGCAGGTCCTTGAAAGAAGGGAACAGGCCATGCTGTTTCTGAACCGGAGAGGATATGCGGGCTTTGTTTCCTGCAGAGCCTGCGGCCACGTTATGAAATGTCCCCACTGTGATGTGTCTCTAAGTGAACACAATGGCAATCGTCTGATCTGTCATTACTGCGGCTATGAGACTGTGAAGCCGGAAATCTGTCCATCCTGTGACTCACCGCACATTGGTGGATTTAAGGCAGGAACCCAGCAGATCGAGAAGGTCATTGAAAAAGAATTCCCGAAAGCCAGGGTACTCCGAATGGATTTTGATACCACAAGGACCAAGGACAGCTATGAGAAGATCCTGGATTCTTTTGCAAAGCATGAGGCAGATATTCTGGTGGGGACCCAGATGATCGTCAAGGGACATGATTTTCCGGATGTGACCCTGGTAGGAGTGATCGCAGCAGATCTTTCACTGAATATGGATGACTATCACTGCGGGGAGCGTACATTCCAGCTTCTGACTCAGGCAGTTGGACGTTCCGGCAGAGGTAACCGCCCGGGGCAGGCGGTGATCCAGACATATCAGCCGGAGCATTACAGTATCCAGGCTGCAGCTATTCAGGATTATGAGAAATTTTATAAAGAAGAAATGGGGTACCGGATGCTTCTGGATTATCCGCCAGCAGCCCATATGATGACTGTTTTTGGCGCCTGCCAGGATGAAGAGCTTCTGAAAAATGCCATGTATTATATAGAAGTTTTTATCCGCAGGGTAAGTCCGAAGGAAGAGCTTCACATGATCGGACCTGCAGCTGCATCGGTAGGCAAGGTAAAGGATGTTTATCGTCAGGTGATCCATCTGAAGCACAGAGATATCAGCTTTCTCACCGCAGTCAGAGAGAAGCTGGAGAAATATATAGAGATAAATTCCGGATTCCGGAAAATATACATTCAATTTGATATGAATTAAAGGAGAAGAAAAATGGCACTTAGAACAATCCGTGTACAGGGGGATTCTGTACTGACAAAAAAATCCCGGACAGTAGACAAAATGACACCGAGGATCGGGGAACTGATCACAGATATGCTGGATACCATGTATGATGCAATGGGTGTTGGCCTCGCTGCACCACAGGTAGGAATCCTGAAACGTATCGTTGTCATCGATGTAGGTGAGGGCCCGATCGTGCTGATCAATCCGGAGATCCTTGAGACAAGCGGCGAGCAGACCGGTGACGAGGGATGCCTGAGCGTTCCGGGAATGGCAGGACAGGTAACACGTCCGAACTATGTGAAGGTAAAAGCACTTGATGTAAATATGAACGAACAGATCTACGAGGGAGAGGGCCTTCTGGCAAGAGCATTCTGTCATGAGATTGACCATCTGGATGGAAAAATGTATACAGAACTTGTGGAGGGAGAACTTCACAAGGTAACTTATGATGAAGAAGACTAAAGGCGGGATACTATGAAGATTATTTATATGGGAACTCCGGACTTTGCGGTGGCGCCTCTTGTAGCACTGGCAGAGAACGGATATGAAGTGGAGGCTGTGATCACACAGCCGGACAAACCGAAGGGCAGAGGCAAAACTATGATGCCTACTCCTGTAAAAGAAGAAGCACTGAAACACGGGATCCCGGTACTGCAGCCGGTGAAGGTAAGAGATCCTGAATTTGTGGAAGAACTGAAAAATCTTGCACCGGACATCATCATTGTTGCGGCATTCGGGCAGATCATTCCAAAGAGCATCCTGGATATGCCGAGATTCGGATGTATCAATATCCATGCGTCTCTGCTTCCTAAATATCGTGGAGCTGCACCGATCCAGCAGGCGGTGATCGACGGTGAAAAAGAATCCGGCGTTACTATTATGCAGATGGGAACCGGTCTGGATACCGGTGATATGATTTCCAGGATCGTGGTTCCGCTTGCCAAAGATGAGACAGGTGGAAGCTTGTTTGATAAGCTCGCACAGGCAGGTGCAGAGCTTCTGGTACAGACTTTACCGTCCATTTTTTGACGGAACTGCAACCCGCGAGAAACAGCCGGAGGAGAGTCCAACACCATATGCTGCCATGATCTCCAAAAAATGGGCTTCTGGATTTCAGCAAAAATGCGGAAGAACTGGAGCGTCTGGTAAGAGGCCTTGATCCATGGCCAAGCGCTTTTACCTTTATCAATGGAAAAACATTGAAGGTCTGGAAGAGCTCTGTTCTGGAAAAACAGGCACAGGAAGCACCGGGAACTGTGATAGCCGCTGACAAAGGCGGAATCCAGGTAGCATGCGGCCAGAAGGTACTCGTGCTTCATGAAGTGCAGCTGGAAGGCAAAAAACGCATGGAAGCGGATGCGTTCCTTCGGGGATATCAGTTGAAACCAGGAGACATGTTCAGAGATTCCAGGGAGTGATGAGTTATGTACGGATATGGTTATTACGGATGGGGAATGGACCCCACGATTCTTTTGCTCGTGATCGGAATGCTTCTTTCTCTTGCGGCATCTGCGAAGCTGCGCAGTACCTTTGCAGTCTATAAAAAGGTCCGGAGTCATTCAGGTATCACCGGTGCGGAAGCTGCACAGAGGATCCTGAGAGCGGCTGGGATCACAGACGTACAGGTGGTTCCGATCCGCGGAAGTCTTACGGATCACTATGATCCGAGAACGAAAACGGTTTCCCTTTCAGAAGATATTTATGGAAGAAATTCTCTGGCGGCTGTGGGGGTGGCAGCACATGAATGTGGCCATGCGATCCAGGATGCGATCAATTATGCACCACTGAATATCCGTTCAGCCATTGTACCTGCCGCAAATATTGGTTCCCAGCTTTCATGGCCGCTGTTTATTGCAGGACTGATCTTTTCCATTGATCCGCTGGTAACTCTGGGAATTGTTTTGTTTTCACTGGCAGTACTGTTTCAGCTGGTGACACTTCCGGTTGAGATCAATGCGTCTTCCAGAGCGCTTAAAATGCTGGAAAGTACAGGTATCTTAGGTGTAGATGAAAAAAAGGGTGCAAGAAAAGTACTTCAGCGGCAGCGCTTACCTATGTAGCAGCTCTGGCGGCATCTATTCTGCAGCTTCTGAGACTGATTATCCTTGCAGGAGGTAGAGATCGTGATTAGCAGCGGAGTAAATACCAGAGAACTGATCCTTGAGATCCTGTTACAGATCGAGGAGGAGGGTGAGCACAGCCATATTGCGATCCGGAATGCGCTTTCCAAATATCAGTTTCTTCCGAAACAGGAACGTAGCTTTATTACAAGAGTATGTGAGGGAACCCTGGAATACAGGATCTATATTGATTATGTCATCGATTCTTTTTCCAAGGTTTCTGTAAACAAGATGAAACCGCAGATCCGTGAGATCCTGAGAAGTGCGGTATATCAGCTGAAATTTATGGACAGTGTTCCGGACAGTGCAGTATGCAATGAAGCGGTAAAGCTGGCACAGCGAAAAGGCTTTTATAATCTAAAGCCCTTTGTCAACGGGGTGCTCCGTACGATCGCAAGAGAGATCGGTGATCTGGAGCTTCCTTCCAGGGAAGAAAACGAAGTCCGTTATCTTTCTGTGAAATATTCCATGCCGGAATATCTGGTAGAAAAATGGAAAGCAGCCTACGGAGTGAAGACTACGGAGAAGATCCTGGAGGATTTTCTGACAGAAAGACCGATCACAGTACGGTGCCGTACTCATAAGGCGTCTCTGAGAGAGATCGTCACCAGTTTGAAGTCTCAGGGAGTGACAGTAGAACAGGCTCCTTATCTTCCCTATGCACTGAAGATTTCCGATTACAATCATATTTTGACACTTGAGACCTTCCTTCAGGGAAAGATCCTGGTGCAGGATGTAAGCTCTATGCTTGTAGCGGAAGCTGCAAGTCCGAAAAAGGTGACCATATCATCGACATGTGCGCTGCACCAGGTGGAAAAAGCATCCATGCGGCAGACAAAATGGGGGATTACGGAAATGTGGATGCCAGAGATGTAAGTCAGTATAAGGCAGATCTTATCAAAGAAAACATCCACAGGACCGGAGTGATCAATGTGGAAGCCAGAGTTCAGGATGCAACGGTATATGATCCGGATTCCGAACAGGCTGCGGATATTGTGATCGCGGATGTACCGTGCTCCGGTTATGGAGTTATCGGCAAGAAACCGGAAATCAAATACCGGGCAACTCCGCAGAAACAGGAAGAGATCGTAATGCTCCAGAGAATGATCCTGGATAAGGCTGCAAAGTATGTGAAACCGGATGGAACGCTGATCTTCAGCACATGTACCATTGCCCGGGAAGAAAACGAAGAAAATGTATTATGGTTTTTAAAGAATTATCCGTACCGGCTGGAAAGCCTGGATCCGTATATTCCGGAGGAACTGCACTGTAAATCCACGAAGCTTGGCTATCTGCAGCTTCTGCCGGGAATACATAAGACAGATGGATTCTTTATTGCCAGATTCAGAAGGAAATAACAGAAAATGACAGATGTAAAATCCATGACCATGGAGGAATTGAAGGAATTCATGACAAAGATCGGTGAAAAGCCTTTCCGGGCGAAACAGATCTATGCATGGCTTCACCAGCAGCTGGTTACCTCCTGGGATGAAATGACAAATCTTTCCAAAAGCCTCAGGGAAAAGCTTTCGGCTTATCCGATCACAGCGCTGACCCAGGCAGATGTAAGGATCTCAAAAATTGACGGAACCAGAAAATATCTGTTCCGGCTGGAAGATGGAAATGTGATCGAGAGTGTTCTCATGCGGTATCACCACGGAAATTCTGTGTGCATTTCTTCTCAGGTGGGCTGCCGTATGGGATGCAGATTCTGTGCATCTACCATCGGAGGACTGACCAGATGCCTGAAGCCGTCCGAGATGCTGGATCAGATCTACCGTATCCAGGCAGATACCGGTGAACGTGTGGCCAATGTAGTTGTGATGGGAACCGGTGAGCCGATGGATAATTATGACAATCTTGTCCGTTTTGTCCGGATCCTTACCGACGAAAACGGTCTTGGGATCAGTCAGAGAAATGTGACGGTTTCTACCTGTGGGATCGTGCCGAAGATGTATGATCTGGCTGAAGAAAAGCTTCAGATCACTCTGGCACTTTCCCTTCATGCTCCAAATGATGAAAAACGACAGGAACTGATGCCGATCGCGAATAAGTATTCCATGGATGAGGTTCTGGATGCCTGCAGAAATTATTTTGACAAAACAGGCCGAAGGATCACCTTTGAGTACAGTCTTGTAGCTGGCGTCAACGACAGTGAAGAAGATGCGAGACAGCTGGCAGGCCGTATAAAAGGCATCAATTGCCATGTAAATCTGATTCCGGTCAATCCCATCAAGGAACGCTCCTATGTGAGGTCTACTCGACAGGCTGTGGAGAATTTCAAAATAAAACTTGAAAAATACGGAATTAATGTTACTATTAGAAGGGAAATGGGCAGCGATATCGACGGTGCCTGTGGACAGCTAAGAAAAAGTTACATGGAAAAAACAGAAAGCGAGAAGTGACATGAGGATATACTCAGCTACTGATGTAGGGCAGAAGCGGAAGATGAATCAGGATTACGTGTTTGCATCTGAAGGTCCGGTTGGAAATCTGCCTAATCTTTTCACAGTCGCGGACGGAATGGGCGGACATAACGCCGGTGACTATGCATCCTCACATGCAGTACGGATCCTTGTGGATGAAATCCGTGAAGATGCGGATTACAATCCTGTGAAGGTTATTCGTCATGCGATCGAAGCTGCGAACACGGAGATCAGAAACCGTGCGCAGGAAGATGAAAACCTCCGGGGGCCATGGGAACCACTATGGTGGTGGCGACTATTGTAGATCAGTATGCCTATGTAGCCAATGTGGGTGACAGCCGTTTATATGTGATCCAGGACGGGAATCCGCCAGGTCACCAGAGATCATTCCCTGGTACAGGAAATGGTGAGAATGGGCGAGATCAGCGAAGCGGAAGCACGGAATCATCCGGATAAGAACATCATTACAAGGGCACTTGGCGCAGAGAAAACGGTGGATGTGGATTTCTTTGATCTGAAACTTGAAAAAGGATGTACGATCCTGATGTGTTCAGACGGTCTCAGCAATATGGTTGAAGATGAGAAGATCCAGGAGATCATATCCGATCCGGAAGCAGATATTGATCAGAAGGGCAGTGCGCTCCTTCGGGAAGCAAATCAGAATGGTGGTAAGGATAATATTGCAGTCGTACTGGTAGAGCCATTCACGAATGAGGTGGAAGCATGTTGAAGACGGGAATGATCATAGCCGAGCGCTATGAGATCGTAGGAAAAATCGGAACTGGCGGAATGGCAGATGTCTATAAGGCTATGGACCATAAGCTGAACCGTTTTGTTGCCGTGAAGGTCCTGAACCGGAGTTTCGGGAAGACACCACGTTTATAAAGAAATTCAGAAGTGAGGCTCAGGCGGCAGCTGGTCTTACACATCCGAATATCGTCAATGTATTTGACGTAGGAGATGACGGCGGTGTTTATTACATTGTTATGGAACTGATCGAGGGTATCACTCTGAAGGAATACATCTCCAAGAAGGGAAAGCTTTCCATTAAAGAGGCTACAAGTATCGCAATCCAGGTTTCTATGGGTCTGGAGGCGGCACACAGCCATGGTATCGTTCACAGAGATGTGAAACCTCAGAATATCATTATTTCCACAGATGGTAAAGTAAAGGTGACAGACTTTGGAATTGCCAGAGCTGCATCTTCCAATACGATCAGCTCCAATGTAATGGGATCTGTACATTACAGCTCACCTGAGCAGGTGAGAGGCGGATACAGCGATGAGAAGAGCGATATCTATTCTCTTGGAATCACACTGTATGAGATGGTCACAGGAAGAGTTCCTTTTGACGGAGATACCACTGTGGCGATCGCTATCAAGCATCTGCAGGAAGAGATGGTCCCGCCAAGTGTGTATACACCGGACCTTCCGTACAGTCTGGAGCAGATCATTCTGAAATGTACACAGAAAAGTGTAGATCGTCGTTACAGCCGTATGGAGGATGTGATCGCAGACCTGAAGCATTCTCTGATCGATCCCCAGGGTGATTTTGTAAGGCTTACTACAGTTGACAACGATGCCAAGACGGTTGTGATCTCAGAAGAAGAGCTTGGTGAGATCAAACATACACCGAAGCAGATCACAAAACCGGAGATCACCGCACTTGAGGAAGAAAAATACGACGATAACGATTACGATGATGCAGAGGAAGAATACAGACCGAGATCCGAGCATAGATCCGGAAAGAAAAAGAAGCATCATGGTTCCGGAAGAGGTCTGACGATTGCGGCACTGATCGGAGGTGCAGTCCTTCTGATCGTTCTTGTGGTAGTGCTTGGACGTGCCGCAGGACTGTTTGGAACCGGCAGCAGCGGAGCTGCAGACAGCAGCAAGGCAGAAGCGAAGCAGGAATCAGCAGCTGACGGTCTGGCAACCGTTCCTGATCTTGTAGGCAAGACAGAGGAAGAGGCTAAAACACTTGCAAACGATGCACATCTGGGTGTCCAGATGGCCGGTGAGGAGGCATCCGATCAGGAAAAAGGCAGGATCTCCCGTCAGGAGACAGCGGCGGGAACACAGGTTGAAGCCAATACAACTGTGAAATACTGGGTAAGCACCGGAACAGCACAGGTTACGATCCCGGATCTGGATGGACGCACAGGAATCGATGCACAGCAGACTCTGGAAGATCTTGGACTTCAGGTAAATGTTCAGAAAGAATACAGTGACACAGATGACAACGGATATGCATTGGTAGATCCGGGATATGTTTACAATGTCGAGCCGGCAGCAGGTACTTCTGTGCAGGCAGGCTCTTCTGTGACACTGACAGTCAGCCGAGGGGTTGATTATGGCGATAATGCTGAGGTTCCGAGTGTTGTAGGAATGACCAAGGATGATGCGCTTACTACTTTAGGTAAATTTATTGATATCCAGATAACAGAACAGCAGAGTACAGAAGCTGCAGGTACAGTTATCGCACAGGATCCGGAAGCCTATGCGGCAGCAGACCCGGATCAGCCGATCAGCATTACCATCAGCTCCGGTGACAAGGCTCCATCCACAGACAGCGTAGCATCTGCAGATAGTACAGCATCTACAGACAGCACAGCATCCACAGACAGCACAGCATCTGCGGACAGCACAGTATCCACAACTACATCTACAGCAGATGTCAATGCAAACACAGGCTGGAAATGTACACAGACACTGGATACCCCGTCCGGCTACAATGGAGGCGCGATCCGTCTGGAACTGATCCAGGACGTAAACGGTGAGCCTAAGGCATCCACCATCATCGACGGACAGAATATCAGCTTCCCGTATCAGCTTGATATCTCAGGTGCTGAGGGCGTTACCTCAGGAACCATCTATCTCTATGAAGAGGTAGACGGGGATTATCAGCAGCTTGGAACCTACACGGTTACATTCAAGAAAGCTGAGTGATCATGCAGGGAAAGATAATCAAAGGTATTGCCGGATTCTACTACGTATATGCAGAAGACGGTAATACATATGAATGCAGAGCCAAGGGAATTTTCCGTAAGGATAAATTCAAGCCTCTGGTAGGTGACAATGTGGACATTACAGTTCTGGATGAAAAGGAACTGGAGGGAAGTGTGACGGAGATCCACAAGCGGAAGAATTCTCTGATCCGTCCGGCTGTGGCCAATGTAGATCAGGCACTGGTGATCTTTGCCATGGATAATCCGAAGCCGAACTTCATGCTTCTGGATCGTTTCCTCATTATGATGGAGAGGGAAGGTGTTCCGGCAGTCATCTGTTTTAACAAAAAAGATCTGGCAACAACGGAAGAGCTGGAATTTCTCTATGAAACATACCAGAGCTGCGGCTATCAGGTGATCCTGTCAAGTGCCCTGAAGGGAGAAGGACTCGACGAGATCGAAGAAGTGCTTCAGGGCAGGACAACTGTGGTTGCCGGCCCATCCGGCGTGGGAAAATCTTCTCTTACGAATTCCCTTCAGGAAGAAGTGGAGATGGAAACCGGTGAGATCAGCCGTAAGCTGAAACGGGGAAAACATACCACGCGCCATGCACAGATCATACCGGTGGCACAGGATACATTCCTTGTGGATACGCCGGGATTTTCCTCCTTATATATTGAAAATATGGAGGAGCAGGAACTGAAGGATTACTTTCCGGAGTTCCGAAGATATGAAGGACAGTGCCGCTTTCAGGGGTGCCGTCACATACATGAACCGGGCTGCGCTGTTAAGGAAGCCCTTGAGAACAATGAGATCAGCAGACTCCGATATGAAGATTATCTGGAGCTGCACCAGGAATTAAAAGAGAAAAGGAGATACTGAGTCATGGAATACCGATTGTGCCCATCGATCTTATCAGCAGATTTTAACAGACTGGGAGAACAGATCAAAATTCTGGAAAAGGAAGGCGTTGAATATCTGCATATTGATGTTATGGATGGAGATTTTGTTCCCAGCATTTCTTTTGGAATGCCGGTGATCAAATCGATCCGGAAAGAATCCAACATGTTTTTCGACGTACATTTGATGGTAACAGAACCGGAAAGATATATCCGCGATTTTGTAGAATGCGGAGCAGATTCCATTACTGTACATGCGGAGGCATGTGAGGATCTGGAGCGTACACTGGAGCAGATCAGGGCAGCAGGGGTAAAGGCGGCAGTTTCGATCAAGCCATCCACACCGGTAAATGACATCAGCCATCTTCTTGAAGATGTGGATATGGTGCTGATAATGACTGTTCAGCCAGGATTTGGCGGACAGAAATACATGGACGAATGCACGGAGAAGATCCAGGAGCTTCGTGAGCTTATTGATGAAGAAGAGCTGGATGTTGATATCCAGGTAGATGGTGGTATCAATGATGATACACTGGAGACGGTTATGCGTGCCGGTGCAAACCTCATGGTCGCAGGTTCCTGGGTATTTAAGGGCGATGTGGCAGCCAATGTAAGACACATTACAGAAAAAATCCACAATATCAAAAAAGAGCTGGACTGAAAATGATCGATACAATAATAATCAGCGGGGGCAATATCCAGAATGGTTTTGCCCTCGATTTTTTAAAAAAAAGAATAGAAGAAAGCCGAGGAGAGAAAATCACTCTTGTTGCTGCAGATAAGGGGATGGAATGGTTTATGAAAAACCGGGAATTTATTCCGGATCTTGCAATTGGGGATTTTGACAGTCTTTCCGAAGAAGGCCAAAAATATATGGAAAGCCTGAAGGGACCGGAGATCATCAGGCTGAAGCCGGAGAAGGATGATTCGGATACACAGTCTGCGGTAAACCAGATGATCCGCAAGGGTGCAAAGGATATCCTGATCCTGGGAGCTACCGGCACAAGGCTGGATCATGTGCTGGCGAATCTGGGACTGCTTTCTATGGGTAAGGAACAGGGCGTTCGTATTGCGATCGCAGATCAGTGGAATTATATCACACTTGCAGAAAGCGGAACTATACTGCACAGAGAGGAGCAGTTTGGAAAATATGTTTCATTCTTTACTGTGGGAGGTGATGTGACAGGCCTCACTCTGAGGGGATTTAAGTATCCGCTGAACGGATATCATCTGACAGTAGAAGACAGTGGCCTGACCGTCAGCAATGAGATTTCGGAAGAAACCGCAGAGATCCTGTATGAAAGCGGGCAGCTTCTGATGATCATGTCCAGGGACTGACAGTAACAACAAATGCCTCACAGTTGCGATTTCAGGCTGTGTATGGTAATATGGGACAGGAATGGCCTGAAAAACGGAAAGGCCTGTTTAAAGAGTATCTGAAAAATACTGTAAATAAATATATCGAAAGGATGTATATAGAGAGATGAAATTAGGTATCGTAGGACTTCCTAACGTAGGAAAAAGTACATTATTCAATTCACTGACAAAAGCCGGAGCAGAATCCGCAAAACTATCCGTTCTGTACTATCGACCCCAATGT
>ENA-OQET01000396-OQET01000396.1-human-gut-metagenome-genome-assembly--contig:-NODE-396-length-23401-cov-3.165249_pt1 | contig 23401 bp, 33 predicted proteins | sample MGYA00242800_ERZ504645 | MGnify/ENA primary metagenome ERZ504645 (study PRJEB26092, sample SAMD00036308) | human gut metagenome | host: Homo sapiens | study: EMG produced TPA metagenomics assembly of... | reverse complement strand
GTTTCAAAAAAAGAGAAAAAGAACTATGCTCCAGAACTTTATGATCTGACAACTTTGCAGAAAGAAGCGAGTAAACGTTATGGCTTTTCACCAAAACAGACATTAAATATCATGCAGAGTCTTTATGAGCATCACAAAGTATTGACATATCCAAGAACAGATTCCAGATATTTGACCAATGACATGACAGACACATTAAAAGACAGGATCAAAGCATGTCAGAATGGATCATATAAAAAGGCAGCAGCAACGTTATTAAGAAAAGAAATCAAAGCAAGCAGCCGTTTTATCAATGATAAAAAAGTATCTGACCATCATGCGATCATTCCAACAGAGCAGTATGCATCATTGACAAGTTTTAGTTCCGATGAACGAAAAATCTATGATATGGTTGTTGCAAGATTTTTAGCTGTTTTATCAGCACCAGCAATTTCTGAACAACTCTCTGTGAAAGCAAACATAAATGGAGAACTTTTCCGTGCAAAAGCAGAGAATATCAAACAGCTGGGATGGAGAGAACTCTACGAAGAGGAAACTCAAACAAAAGACACGATCAAAGCAGGAAATATCCCAGTCAAAGGAAAAGAATATCCGGTTGGAACGATTTCCATGACAGAAGGAACAACGAATCCACCAGGGCGTTACACAGAAGGAACATTGATCGATCAGATGGATAAAAAAGGACTTGGAACGGTTGCGACAAGAGCCGATATCATTGATAAATTATTTAACAGCTATCTTCTTGAGAAAAAAGGAAATGAAATTCATATCACATCCAAAGGAAAGCAGTTATTAGAACTAGTTCCGGAAGATCTTAAGAAAGCAGAATTAACCGCTGACTGGGAGAAGAAACTGATAGCAAATTTCTAAAGGAAAACAAAATGATCAGAAATTTATGAGAGAAATCTCAGACTATACACAGGCATTGATCAATGATATTAAAACATCGGATGGTAAAATTTAGACATGATAATGTTACAAGACACCGCTGCCCGGAATGTGGAAAAATTTTTATTGGAAGTCAATGGAAAACACGGAAAACGTCTAGTATGTCAGGACCGTATCTGTGGATATAAAAAGACGATCTCAAAAGTCACAAACGCCAGATGTCCCGTATGCCACAAGAAAATGGAGATGGTCGGAGAAGGTGAAGGACAGAAGTTTGTATGTGTTTGCGGGTATAAAGAAAAACTGTCTGCATTTAAACAAAGAAAAGAAAAACAAGGTTCTGGAATGAGTAAAAAAGAAGTGAACCGATATTTGAAAAAACAGCAAAAAGAAGCACAGGCGCCGATCAATAATGCATTTGCGGAGGCTTTTTCGAAGATAAAACTATAAAGTAGCATTATCTTAAAACATAAGATTTCACAGGCTTTCCTACAGGATTATATTCGGATTGCTGGTCATAATATTGAATCAATTCATCCAATTCTTTTGCAACAGTTTTCTGCAATATATCAACAGAGGTGATCTGTGAAAGATATGGAAGGTTATCAAAGTGTTCCCGATATTTTTCATCTCCTCCAGTAAAGAAATGTTCCATTGGGGTTGCGAGCCGTTGTGCGTAGGCGCAATAACGTACTTGATGATGTTCTAAGATGTATTCTTCTTGACGGATTTTGCGTCCAACCAGAAAGTTTACAGGTTCTGTATTGGCTGGGTTGGATGTCATTTTTTACAAGCAGAGATTGGAAGAAAGAAGCATCTAAGATATTCTTTAAATGCAGATATTCATAAACCAGATCTTCGATGGCAATGACTTTTGAGGAAAATTCAAAAGGATTCTGGACTAAGATCTGGTTAGAACCAAAAGTTGTTGCAATTCCGTTTTGGAATACAAAGAGCTTTTCTGGATTCCTGTGAACGTCTTCATAAGATTGTCCGTTTTCTACCCTGGATGCCTTTGAATCAACGACAGCGACAATGCCGTCTTTTGCTTTGAAAATGCCGGTAAATGACATGATAAAATTCCTCATTTCTGTTAGAATATTCCCGAAGAATCAGGGATCATCGGGAATTTTTAAAATCATTATAGCAAAAAAATCATAAAAAGAATACATTGAATGCAAAACACAGAGATGATATACTATGTTTAATAAAGTCAAAAAGGAGAAAATCAATGATTAGAATTGGTATTATGGGTTATGGTAACCTTGGACGCGGAATTGAATGCGCGATCAAACAGAATGACGATTTGGAGCTTGCAGCTGTATTTACAAGAAGAGATCCAGCGACAGTCAGCATTTTAACAGAAAGTGCAGTTGTATGTAATGTCAAAGATGTAGAAGATTGGAAAGATAAGATCGATGTTTTAATGTTATGTGGAGGAAGTGCAACGGACCTTCCTGTTCAGACACCAGAATATGCCAAATTATTTAATGTGGTAGACAGCTTTGATACACACGCAAGAATTCCAGAACATTTTGCAAATGTAGATAAAGCAGCGAAAGAATATGGACATGTTGGAATCATCTCTGTAGGTTGGGATCCAGGAATGTTCTCCTTAAATAGAATGTATGCAAATGCAATCCTTCCAGAAGGAAAAGATTATACATTCTGGGGAAAAGGAGTCAGCCAGGGACACTCTGATGCAATCCGTCGTGTGGAAGGTGTCAAAGACGGTAAACAGTACACAATTCCTGTAGAAGCAGCTTTAGAAGCAGTTCGTAATGGGGAAGATCCAGAACTTACAACAAGACAGAAGCATACAAGAGAATGCTTTGTAGTACTTGAAGAAGGTGCAGATGCGAAGAAAGTTGAAGAAGAGATCAAGACAATGCCGAACTACTTCTCAGACTATGATACAACTGTACATTTCATCAGCCAGGAAGAATTAGATCGTGACCACAGCAAGATTCCTCATGGTGGATTTGTATTAAGAAGTGGATGTACAGGATGGGAAAAAGAAAACAAACATATCATTGAGTACAGCTTAAAATTAGATTCTAACCCAGAATTTACATCAAGTGTTTTAGTTGCATATGCAAGAGCTGCATATAAGCTTTCCAAAGAAGGACAGAGTGGATGTAAGACTGTATTTGATATCGCACCAGCATATTTAAGTGCGAAATCAGGAGACGAATTAAGAGCTTCTTTGTTATAAAAATATGAAGAATTAATCATTCAATAAAATGATTATAAAATATTTCTAAACTGCCTTGATTTCATGTAGGAGGAACGATATAATCATCTACATGTTACAGAGAAAGAAGGGAGATATTTATGTATCCATACGGTTATGGTTATTATTTTGATCCAACGTATATTTTGATCATCATAGGAGTGATCATCACGATGATCGCATCTTCCAAGATGAATTCAACGTTTCGAAGATATTCAAGAGTCCGTTGTCATTGCGGACTGACGGGTTCTCAGGCTGCTGAGCGTATTTTAAACCAGGCAGGAATTTACGATGTTTCGGTAGAACGTGTCAGTGGAAATCTTACAGATCATTATGATCCAAAGAATAAAGTATTAAGATTATCAGATGCAACTTATGGATCTGATTCGATCGCAGCGATCGGTGTTGCAGCCCATGAGTGTGGGCATGCTGTACAGCATCAGCAAGGATATGCACCATTGAAGATCCGTGGGGCTATGGTTCCAGCTGTGAATCTTGGATCCAATCTTTCCTGGTTGTTTATTCTAGGTGGAGTGATCCTTGGAATGAATCAGACATTATTGAATGTTGGAATTTTATTATTTTCATTAGCGGTGATCTTTCAATTAGTAACACTTCCGGTGGAATTTAATGCCTCTTCAAGAGCGTTACGAATTCTTGGAAGTACAGGGATCATGTACGAAGATGAAGTGGGGCAGACAAGGAAGGTTTTTATCAGCAGCTGCACTGACATATGTAGCAGGTGCAGCATCAGCACTTCTGAGCTTGCTTCGTCTGATCATTTTATTTGGTGGAAGAGATAACGACTAGAATCATAAGGTTTAGGGAAAATCCTGCATTGCAGGATTTTTTTCTTTTCAAAGAAAATTATAATATAAGGATTAAGACTATTAAAGAAATAAGAGGAAATATATGGCAGGAAAATTTTACGCAGTAAAAAAAGGAAGAAAACCAGGAATCTATATGTCATGGGATGCATGTAAAGCACAGGTTATGGGATTCCCAAATGCAAGATACAAAGGATTTAAGACAAAGGCAGAAGCAGAAGCGTTCTTAAATCCCGATGCAAATGAATTGATGCAGATTGATGAAGATACATTAGTTGCATATGTTGATGGAAGTTATGATCATTCTCAGAAGAGATTTTCTTATGGTATGGTATTAATGCATGATGGGGTAGAACGTTATTTTGCATATCCTATGCGGATGAAGAATTAGCAACCATGCGCAATGTAGCAGGCGAGATCAAAGGTTCTGAAGCAGCTATGCGTTTTGCAAAAGAAAATGGCTATAAAAAGCTGGCGATTCATTATGATTATGAAGGGATCCAGAAATGGTGCACAGGAGAATGGGCAGCGAAAAAAGAAGGAACACAGGCGTATCAGCGAATTTATGAAGAAATGAAACAGTATGTGCAGATCAAGTTCGTGAAAGTGAAAGGGCATTCTAATGATAAATATAATGATTATGCTGATATGTTAGCAAAATCTGCATTAGGAATCGGGGATGGCAGCTTTGAGAAAAAAGAAGATCAGGAATGGATCAAAGTTAGATAATGAGGAATGATATCTTCATAAGTGCCATCTTTTAATAAAAATCCTTTTGGAATGATACCAAGCTGGATAAATCCAAGTTTTTTGTATAGATGTAAAGCTGCCTTATTACTTGCAACAACTGCATTAAACTGAAGGATCTTAAAATCAAATTCAGGAGCGCGTTTTATACAGTCAGTGACCAGGAATTCACCAATCTGTTTTCCTCTGTGAGCAGAAGAAACTGCATAACTTGCATTACAGATATGGCCGCATCTTCCAACATTATTTGGATGTAAAATATAAAGTCCGACAATTTCATTTGTATCAGAATCAACAGCAATCCCGGTATATGTCTGTTCTTCAAAGAAAGCAAGACCACTTTCATGATCTAAGTCATCTAACTGAGGAAAGGCAACGCCGTCGTCAACAACTTCGTTCCAGATCTTGACTGCTACATCTGTATCATCGGGTTCAAATTTTCGGATTTCAATCATTGTTAGTTACCTCGTTTAATAATTTTATTATTTTAATTTTAGTACATAAAAGTGTTTTTTGCAATAAGGTACCTATTGCAGATGAAAAGAGGGTTCTTGTCATTGTATGAGTGAAGTTTGATGGGGTTATGGAAATGTGCTACACTTTTATGTAAGATGAGAAAATTATATTGTAAATGTCAAAATTGTATGATATGATTCAAAATAATCCAGCATTAAGTCAGAAAGAAATAGCAATGGAATTAGGATGGACAGTGGATAGAGTAAAATATTATTTAAATAAGATGAAAAAACAAGAGGCAATTAGACGAATTGGCAGCAGTCACAAAGGCTATTGGGAATTGCTGATTAAGTTATAAAGAAAGGTATCGAAACACATGAAAATCCAAATGATCTGTGTCGGAAAAATCAAAGAAACATATTTAAGAGAACTGATCGATCATTACACAAAGATCATCCGTAAAAAATATAATTTTGAGATCATAGAACTCCCTGATGAGAAAACACCAGATAATGCCAGTGACAAAGAGGAATCAAAGATTAAAGAAATTGAAGGTCAAAGAATTCTTGATAAGATTCCAGAAGGATCTTTCGTAATTCCTCTCTGTATAGAAGGAACTCCTTACTCCACCGAACAATTCCAGAAGAAATGGGATCAGTGGAACAAGGAGTCCATAAACAATATCACATTTATTATTGGTGGTTCCCTCGGATTATCACCAAAGGTTGTATCCAAAGGAAAATTAAAATTAAGTTTCAGTAGAATGACATTCCCACATCAACTAATGCGGTTAATTCTAATTGAGCAGTTAAGTTATCTTTAATCCAAAGCATTTTCGAACATTCGGTAAATTTCCGGATGTTCTTTTTTTACGTTGATCGGTTTTAAATCTTTTGTCACCATACCATGTGTTGTTTTTCCAGTAGCGATCAGGTCCCCATCTCTTGTAACCTTATAAGAGAATTCCAGACGAACCGGAGACAGCTTTGTAAGACTTGCATGAATCTGTAACTGGTCTTCATAGAAAGCTGCTTTTTTGTATTTACATTCAAGACTCGTTAATGGAGTGATGATTCCTTCTTTTTCTACATCTGTATAAGAAATGCCAGCAGCCTTGATAAAATCAGTTCTGGCAACTTCAAACCAGATGGCATAGTTGCTGTGATGAGCAATTCCCATCTGATCTGTTTCTGCATAACGAACTTCAACGGTTGATATATGTCCCATAAATTTTACGCTCCTTTTTTCTTTTTGTTATTGTAAGCGTTTCTTTACAATCTGTCAAAATTAGTCAATTTTCATTTCCTGATTTTCCGATCAACTGGTAATAAAGAATAAAAGCTATTATCAGCTGTAATGATTTCAGCAATCCAGAAAGCATGCCATACACCATGCACTCCAACTGTTTGCTTAATACAAATGCAGCAGGAATGATCACTACAACATAACGTAAAAAATGAAATCAGAAAAGACTGGATACCTTTTCCTAAACGCTTCAAAACGCACCTGCAGTAAACAACAGAAACGGAAGAAGCTATAAATCCATGCACAAATAATACGAAGAGCGATCGCACCTTCTGTCAATGTTTCAGGATTGTTTGTAAACATACTCATCAGTGTCTGTGGCACCACGAAACAAATAACCGTTCCAACAGCCATGATTCCAACAACGATCTCAAACGTCATAAGATAAATCTTGCGGACACGAGCTGATTCCTTTGCTCCATAATTATAACTCATGATCGGACGCATTCCCTGGATCATTCCATTTGCTGTTAGATATAAGAATGTTTGTAGCTTAACACAAACAGCTTCTAGTTTTAAGTAATCTTTTCTGATTTTTACATGAATTGGGCGTAATACATATGCAATCAGATAAAGGATCAATGTACTGCTTTGTCCGATACCTGTTGCAAGTGCTGCACCCTGAATTCCAAGTTTCGGAAAGAATCCAATTCCAAAGATTAAAAGTGGATCTAACACAATATTTACAATGCAGCCAGTCATTAAAGCAATCATAGTGATCACCATATTTCCAACTGCTTGAAAAATCTTTTCAAAGGAAATACTTGCCATAATGATTGTTGAAAACATTAATATAATTGTTGAATATTGTAATCCCATCCCAATAACAGTTTGATCATTCGTAAACATTGCAAGAAATGATGGCATGATCATTAATCCAACGATCGTAAGCAGAATTCCATGAATGACATTTAAAAACAATCCCTGAGTTGCAGCTTTATTGGCTTCCTTTGCTTTTCCTGCACCAAGAAACATTGCAATGACTGCATTAATTCCAACACCGAATCCAACTGCAATTGAGTTGATCAGATTTTGTACTGGATATACAAGGGATAATGCGGTCATTGCATCTTCGCTGATCTTGGCAACGAAAATACTGTCAATGATGTTATACAATGAGTTTACAAACATTGAGATTACCATTGGCAGAGCCATTGATAGTAATAATGGTAAAATTGGTTTTTCTTTCATATACATCTGATCCATAAAATGATTCCTCCTTAATAACAAAAAAAGAGACGATAGACTTTGCTGTTTAATAATCAGAAACAGTAAAATCTATAGTCTCTTATAAGACGATATTAAATTGTATTCGTTGATTTTATCTAGATAAAGCATGCACCAGACGGGAGTTGAACCCGTGACCAACAGCTTCGGAGGCTGCCACTCTATCCACTGAGTTACTGGTGCATAGGCTATATTATATTACAACATATTCAAAAAAATAGCAAGAGATATTTTGGGGTCGGACTGGACTCGCTCCGCTCGATAAGGTATACCGCAGGGCATTCGTGAATGCATAGTCCTTCGGACTGGACTTGCTTCGCAAGGTAAGGTATAATATACTGTAAAATTTTGCTGTAGGTGGATTGGAGGGATGTGCGTGAAGCTTAGAAAAATCTACAGTTGTTGTTATCATTACAAGCTGGATCTTAGTTTTTTATTGCAGCATTTTTTTGGCATATGCGAAATTGGACCAGATGAAACAAGAACGACTTACAAATGAAAGAGTTTTTCAACAAACAACACAAAAGAATACCTCACAAGGCGTGATCAGAGAAACAAATGATGCAGCGGAAACGAAGAAGGAAGATTCAGAGACTGAGCAAAAAAGCAGTTGAGGAATTTTATGAAAACATATTATGAGAGAGTTCAGAAAAATGATCTGGAAAATCTTAAGAATATGGTAGAAGATACGAATGAATTAACTGAGGATCAAAAGGCAATCCATCAGTATGTGAAGAAATATAAGAATCTTACATATCTGATCAAACAAGGAGCAGACGATGAATCCTATATCGTTTATGTAACATATGAGATGAAGATCCGCAAGATTAAAACACTTGCACCGGGGATGACATCGTATTATGTGATGAAGAAAGGGAATACATTCTGTATCTATAATAATCAAAAACATGATACGGATGAGATCACAGATGCAAAAAAAGAAAGCCAGAATAGCAAAGAAATTAAAAAACTTACAAAACAGATCAACAAAAGATATGAGCTGGCTTTAAAACAAGATAAAAAATTAAAACAATTTTTTGAAGGAAATTAAAAGATATGATGAAATTTGAAATTTATATTCTGCAGAAGAAATCACAGGATCCGAAGATGTATCAGGAAGCAATGGGTGAGTATCTAAAACGTCTTGGTGCATACGCGAAAGTTTCTGTAGTATATAAGAAGAATGCAAAACAAGTAGAGAAAATATTAAAAGAACCGGGAGAACATTATCATATCCTGCCTGGAAGAGACAGTATGACAAGTCCGGGGCTTGCACAGCTGATTAATGAAAGTTCTGTACAGGGAATTTCAAAGTTTCATTTTTATATTGGAGATTTAGGATCAGAGGAAGCAAAGCCATTTCATGTATCGTCATTTACACAAAGTGGTTCGCTGGCAGGCACGATCATATTAGAACAGATTTATCGTGCTTATCGGATTTTGAATCATCAGCCATATCACAAATAAAATATTACGAGAAAACATTAGAATGGAGTTGATAAAGATGGAGTTTAAAACACCAACAATTGAAGATAAGGAAGAAATTGATCGATGTATCTTAGCAGATGATACAAGAAGTTGTGATTATGCAACAGCGAATATTATTTTATGGAGTCCTTTTTATCAAGTAAAGTATGCGATCATAGATGGATTATTTGTATCTCATACTGATGAGGAGGGAGGTTACTTTTTTGTTATCCAACTTGGAAAAGGAGATAAAAAGAAAGATTGCAATATTTTATGGTGATTGCAAAGAAAAAAGATTCCGTTTGTATTACATGGTGTAACTCATGAGATGGAAGAAGAGTTTCGTGAGATATTTGGAGATATTTATGAGATTGAATATGACAGAGATATCTCAGAATATATTTATGACAGAGAAAAACTCGCAACATTATCAGGAAAGAAACTTCATGGAAAGAGAAATCATATCAATCGTTTTAAAGAAAATCATGAATGGTCCTATGAACCACTTTCCGATGAAAATCAGTTAGAAGTACTGGCAATGCTGATGGAATGGAAGATGCAAAATTGTGATCCAGAAGATATAGAGAAACATGACGAGATCTGTGTTTCTAAAAATTGTGTGATCAATTATAAAGAATTAGGACTTGTCGGAGGTGTTCTGCGTGCGGAAGGAAAGGTCGTAGGATTTTTCAATCGGTGAACGTGCATCAGATGAAGATACATTTATCGTTCATATTGAAAAAGCTTTTGCAGATATCCAAGGAGCTTATCCGATGATCAATCACAGTTTGTGATCCATGAGATGGAAGATTTCAAATATGTGAACAGAGAAGACGATGCTGGAGAAGAGGGACTTAGAAAGTCAAAATTATCGTATCGACCAGTCTTTATGGTAGACAAGGGCGTTCTTCGTCTAAAATCAGAAGTAAAGAATTGACACTAGGTGCCTAAAAATGTAGAATTGAAGGTAGGACAAACCATTAGGAGGAAATATGTAATGAGACATTTGATTGATCCGATGGATTTAAGCGTGGAAGATATTGATAGATTATTAGACCGCGCTGATGACATCGCAAAGAATCCTGAGAAGTATCAGGAAGTGTGCAAACACAAGAAATTAGCAACGCTGTTCTTTGAACCAAGTACAAGAACAAGATTAAGCTTTGAAGCAGCAATGCTTGAATTAGGGGGAAGTGTTCTTGGATTTTCTTCTGCTGATTCATCATCTGCATCTAAAGGAGAAAGTGTTGCAGATACAGCAAGAGTCATTGAATGTTATGCAGATATCATTGCGATGCGTCATCCAAAGGAAGGAGCGCCATATGTAGCGTCACAGTATGTAAATATCCCTGTGATCAATGCAGGAGACGGTGGTCATAATCATCCAACACAGACATTGACAGACCTTTTAACAATTCGAAGAGAAAAGGGACGTTTAAATAATTTCACGATTGGATTTTGTGGAGATTTAAAATTTGGACGAACAGTGCATTCTCTGATCAAAGCATTATCAAGATATGAAGGAATCAATTATATTTTAATTTCTCCAGAAGAACTCCAGATTCCAGAGTATCTGAAGAAAGATGTTTTTGAGAAGAAAGGAATCACATTTACAGAAGTTGATAAGATGGAAGATGTGATGCCACAGCTTGACATTCTTTATATGACACGAGTACAGAGAGAACGTTTCTTTAATGAAGCTGATTATGTAAGATTGAAGGATAGCTATATCTTAGATATGGATAAATTAAAGATCGCCAAGAAAGATCTTTCTATTTTACATCCATTACCTCGTGTGAATGAGATTTCTGTAAAAGTTGATAACGATCCAAGAGCCTGCTATTTTAAACAGGTATTGAATGGAAAACATGTAAGAATGGCATTGATCATGGAATTACTGGGGGTAAGCGCAGATGAACATTGATAGCATTAAGAATGGAATCGTATTAGATCATATCCGTGCAGGACGCGGAATGCAGATTTATAATAGTCTAGGATTAGATCAGTTAGATTGCAGTGTTGCGATCATTAAGAATGTAAAAAGCAGCAAAATGGGCAAGAAAGATATCATTAAGATTTCAGATGCATTTGAAGTGAACTTTGATGTTTTAGGTTATATAGATCCAGAAGTTACGGTATGTGTCATTGAAAATGGCAGTGTAAAGTCCAAACACAAAGTAGAACTTCCAGAGAAGATCGTGAATATTGCAAAATGCAAGAATCCAAGATGTATTACATCTGTAGAACAAGAAATCGATCATGTGTTTAAATTGACAGACAGAGAACACCAAGTATATCGCTGTATTTACTGCGAATCAAAGCTTAAAAAATAATCAAAAGAAACAAGAGGTATCCGTGCATGAAACAAGAAAGCAGAACAAACATTAATCGTGTAAAGAAGGATATCAGCAGTCCAGATAGTTTCACACCGCCTGAGGAACTGAAACGACAGCTGATCACAACCATGCAAAGCATTTATGATGAAGAAGATATTGAGGCTGTAGAACGTGCCTATAAAGTAGCATATAAGGCACATGAGAAACAGAAACGAAAGTCTGGAGAGCCATATATCATTCATCCTATTTGTGTTGCGATCATATTGGCAGAATTAGAACTTGATAAAGAAACGATTATGGCAGGACTGCTTCATGATGTAGTAGAAGACACGGAAACAACCCATGAAGATATTGTAAGAGATTTTGGGGAAGAAGTTGCCCAGTTAGTTGATGGCGTAACAAAGTTAGGACAATTAAGCTATTCCAAAGACAAGATCGAAGTTCAGGCGGAGAACTTACGAAAGATGTTTCTTGCAATGGCAAAAGATATCCGAGTGATCCTGATCAAACTTGCTGACCGTTTGCATAATATGCGTACCATGCAGTTTATGCGTCCAGAGAAGCAAAAAGAGAAATCCAGAGAAACGATGGATATTTATGCACCGATCGCACAGCGTCTTGGTATTTCCAAGATCAAAGTTGAATTAGATGATTTGGCACTTCGATACTTAAAACCAGATGTTTATGAAGATTTAGAACGTTCTCTTGATTCGGCAAAAGAAGAAAGAGAAGCATTCATTCAGGAAATCGTTGACGAAGTGAAAGGGCATATTGATCATGCCGGAATTAAGGCAGAGATCGATGGACGTGTGAAACACATGTTCAGTATTTATAAGAAGATGGTCAATCAACATAAGACGATCGATCAGATTTATGACTTATTTGCAGTCCGGATCAAGGTTGATACGGTTAAGGACTGTTATGCGGCACTTGGGATCATTCATGAGATGTATAAACCGATTCCAGGAAGATTCAAGGATTATATTGCGATGCCGAAACCGAATATGTATCAGTCACTTCACACAACATTGATCGGACCAGAAGGACATCCATTTGAGATTCAGATCCGTACATTTGAGATGCATCGTGTTGCTGAATATGGTATCGCAGCCCATTGGAAATATAAAGAAAATAATAATACCAAGGGACTTAACAAAGAGGAAGAAAAGTTAAGCTGGTTAAGAGAAGTGCTGGAATGGCAGCGTGATATGGATGATAACAAAGAGTTTTTAAGTTTGCTGAAGACGAACTTGGATCTCTTTGCAGAACAGGTATATTGTTTTACACCGAATGGAGATGTCAAAAACCTTGCGAATGGTTCGACACCGATCGATTTTGCATATTCAATCCATAGTGCAGTCGGTAATAAGATGGTTGGAGCCAGGGTCAATGGAAGACAGGTACCATTTGATTATCATTTGCAGAATGGTGATCGTGTAGAGATCATTACATCACAGAATTCAAAAGGACCTAGCAGAGACTGGTTAGGAATCGTAAAATCAGCACAGGCAAGAAGTAAGATCAATCAGTGGTTTAAACGACAGTTCAAGGAAGAGAATATCGTCAGAGGTAAGGAACTGTTAGAAAAATACTGTAAGAGCAAGAGCATCAGGCTCCCAGAACTCATGAAACCTGAATACATTAAGAAGGTTGAACTAAAATACGGATTTAAAGACTGGGATTCTGTATGTGCAGCTGTTGGGCATGGTGGTTTAAAAGAAGGCCAGGTTATCAATAAGATGCAGGAAGAAGACCGTAAGATCCAGAAACAGAAGATCACGGATGAACAAATCTTGCAGAAAACAACAGAAGCAGCACAGGCGGCAGCAGCGAATCCAGAGAAGAAAAAGGATGAGAAATCCAAAGGAGGAATTGTTGTACGTGGAGCGAATGATGTTGCTGTTCGTTTTTCAAAGTGTTGTAATCCGGTACCAGGAGATGAGATCGTTGGATTTATTACAAGAGGACGAGGAATTTCGATTCACAGAACAGATTGTGTGAATCTTCTGAATATGCCAGAATCTGACCGAGCAAGACTTATTGAAGCTGAATGGCAGGTAAGTGAAGCAGAAACAACACAGACTTACACGACAGAGATCAATATTTATGCCAATAATCGAAAGGGATTGTTAGCAGAAGTATCAAAGATCTTCTTAGAATTAGATATTGACATTATCACGATCAATGTATCGAACAATAAGAAAGGAAGAGCAACGCTTAGTATGTCCTTTGATATTACAGGCGTAGAGCAGTTGAACCGTATTATTGCAAAGATCAGGAATGTAGAAGGCGTGATCGATATAGAAAGAACAGCAGGATAGGTGAAAATATGAGTGAAACAACATTAAGACTTGACAGACCTCTTAAGATGGTAACAATCTGTCTTGGGCAGATGCAGACAAACTGCTATATTGTTGAGAATACAAAAACAAATCAGGCATTCGTCTTTGATCCGGGAGATCAGGGAGAACGTATTATGAGTACATTAGAAGAAGATGGAATGGAACTTGCAGGCGTATGTCTGACACATGGACATTTTGATCATGTAATGGCCCTTCCATATCTGATGGAACAAAAACCAGATCTTGATATCTATCTTTATGAAGATGAAGCAGAAGTTCTGGCAGATCCACAGCTCAATCTCGGAGCGATGATGGGAATGGATCTCTCATTAAAAGCGAACCATCTGGTGAAAGATGGAGAAATCATAGATGTATTAGGAACAAAGGTAAAATGTATCTATGTTCCAGGACATACAAAAGGTGGAGTATGCTATTATTTTGCAGATTATGGATGGCTGATCTCTGGAGATACATTATTCCAGATGAGCATTGGAAGAACAGACTTTCCGACAGGCAATTTGAATGATCTTCTGACAGCGATCAGAGAGAAATTATTCGTACTCCCACCATGGACAAAGGTACTATCCGGTCATACACCACCAACGACGATCGAGGAGGAAAGCAGATGCAATCCGTTTCTGCAATAGATTATGATTGGACTAATTCAGAACAAGACCATTTATGAATATGACATTCGAAGTTTAATATTGGCATTTATGCTTGGAGAGAAGATAGAATTGACGGATCACGTTGATTCTATCTATGATTTTATACTGGACGTGGATTATAAATATCAGGAAATCATCATGAAACTATATAAAAAGGGCGAGTTAGAAGATGAGATCCAGTTATTAGGTGATTATGAAAATAAAAAGATTTTTAAAAACCAGATGAAGCGAGGAATCTATCAGTTATTTTCCAAAGCATTAGACAAACAGCTTCCATGGGGAACGTTGACTGGGATCCGTCCGACAAAGATTGCTTTTGATGGATATGAAAAGGGTGAGAGCAGTGAAGAGATCATTCACAGATTTCAAAAAGATTATCTGGCATCGGAAGAAAAAGCAAGATTATGTACAGAAACCGTTCAGAAAGAGAAAGAACTGCTAAAAGCATTTCCATACAAAGAAGGATACAGTCTATATATAGGAATTCCATTTTGTCCAAGCACATGTTTGTACTGTTCTTTTACATCGTATTCGATCGATCAATTTGAGAATATTGTACAAGACTATCTTGAAGCTTTATTGAAAGAACTGGATTTTGTGGCAAAGACTTATGCGCACAAAGAACTTCAAACGATGTATATTGGCGGTGGAACACCAACATCTTTAAAAGAAGAAGATCTGGAATATCTGTTATATGAGGTTAATAAGAGATTCCCATTTTCAAAGATCCAGGAAATCACTGTGGAAGCAGGACGGCCAGACAGCTTGAATCTCGAGAAATTAAAGATTCTAAAGAAATATGGTGTGACAAGGATCAGTATCAATCCACAGTCAATGAACGATAAGACATTAAAACTCATTGGAAGAAATCATTTCGCACAAGATATCAAAGAGAAATTTAATCTTGCGAGACAGGCTGGAATTGATAACATTAATATGGATATGATCTGCGGGCTTCCAGAAGAAGGAATGGAAGAACTTTCCTATACTTTAGATGAGATCAAAAACTTGATCCAGAGAGTTTAACGGTTCATGCACTTGCAGTCAAGCGTTCATCGAGATTGAATCGAATGAAAGATACATATCACTTTGGAGCGAGTGAAGAGATGGTATCTTATGCTGCTGGATGTGCAAGAGATATGGATATGGAACCATATTATTTATACCGGCAGAAAAACATTCCAGGGAACCTTGAGAATGTCGGTTTTTCAAAAAAATGGAAAAGAATGTCTCTATAATATTTTGATTATGGAGGAATTACATGATATTATAGCAGTTGGTGCTGGTACATCTTCAAAGATCGTCCATCAGGAAGATCATCAGGTGGACCGCATCGAAAATCTTAAAGATATAAAGCAATACATTACACGAATTGATGAGATCATTCATAGAAAAGAATTAAAGATGATATAAACAGGAGTTTGATTATGGCAATCAGTTATGGACGAACAGATATTGAGACACCGATCCATGCGGATATGAAAGAAACGATCAGTCATGGTATCATTGTCAGTAATTTGGCTTATCTTGTTGGCAAGGAATTAGGATTACAAGAAGAAGTGTGTTATGATCTTGCGGTTGCAGGAATGTTACATGATCTTGGAAAAGTAAGACTTAATTTCTATATGAATGAGAAAGTGGAAGATGAGATTCTGGCTGTTGACGAAACAAGATATATGAGAATGCATCCATCCATTGGATATGCGATCCTTGCAGATTACGATTATAACCAGACGGTTTAGACGCAGTTCTATATCATCATGAACATTATGATGGCACCGGTTATCCACATAATCTGGTAGGAAAACAGATTCCATTAGTTGGAAGGATCATGCATGTATGTGATATTTTCGGAGCATTGATCTCAAACAGGGATTATAGAGAAGGATTTGATGTTGAGACTGCACTTGATATCATGATCGATGAAGTAAAGAATTTTGATATGAAAGTATTTTTAGCATTCCAGAGAGTCGCATTTTCAGACGGAGTTATGGAAACTGTGATGGAAAAAGGCAATCTGGATGAATTATTTGAGGAGGAACAAGAATGATTACACAGGCACCAAGAGGAACAAAAGACTGGTTTGGAAAAGATATGGACCAGCGCACATATTTAGAGAATATTTTCAAAGATTTATGCGCATCCTATAATATTCACGAGATCATCACACCAGTATTTGAGCATACAGAGCTTTTTCAGAGAGGTGTTGGAGAAACAACAGACGTTGTCCAGAAAGAGATGTATACATTTGAAGATAAAGGACACAGAAGCATTTCATTAAAACCAGAAGGAACAGCAGGAGCGATCCGTGCATATTTACAGAATGGTCTGGCAAATGAGCCACAGCCGATCAAGATGTTCTATATCACACCAGCATTCCGCTATGAAAAACCACAGAGTGGAAGATTAAGACAGCACCACCAGTTCGGAGTTGAATTTGTCGGAGCAGAAAGTCCATTAGCAGAAGTAGAGCTGATCACATTAGTATCCACTTTTATTAAGAAAATTGGGTTAAAAGATGCAAAATTACACATCAACAGCATTGGATGTGAAAACTGTAGAAAAGAATACAACAAAGCATTATTAGCATATTTAAAAGAACATGAAGAACATTTATGTCCTACATGCAGAGAACGTATGGAAAAGAATCCATTACGTGTCATTGACTGTAAAGTTCCAGAATGCAAAGAGATCGTCAAAGATGCACCAAGAACGATTGACTATTTAGATGATGAATGTAAAGCACATTTTGAAGAATTAAAGAGTCTGTTAGATGCATTAAATATTCCATATGAAGTTGATACAGAAATCGTTCGTGGATTAGACTACTATACAAAGACCGTATTCGAATTTGTAATGAAGATGGATTTACTTTATGTGGTGGTGGACGTTACGACAATCTTGTTCATGAGATCGATGGAAAGTTTCTATGCCATCCGTTGGATTTGGTATGGGTGTAGAGAGAATCCTTTATTTCTTAGAAGAAGAGAAAGTAGATCTTCATGCACAAGAGATATTGACCTTTATGTAGGAATTCTTGGACAGGAAGCAAAAGCAAAAGCTTACCAGATCGTTGTAGATCTTCGTGATCAGGGATTTGTCGTAGAAACAGATTATCTTGGAAGAAGCGTAAAAGCACAGATGAAATATGCAAATAAGCTGAATGCCAAGAATACGATCATCATTGGTGATGACGAATTAGCGAAGAATGAAGGAAATGTCAAAAATATGGAAACAAGAGAAGTTACGACCATTTCGCTTGATAAGATCGCAGATTGTTTAAAATAAAATCATGCTTTCTTATACTAGTTCGTGACATTTTTGACAAAATCATATATAATGAGTAATAATTACAAGAAAGGAGGTAACATGCATGAGTGAATATGCGATCGTGGCACCAGAAGATTTCGACCAAAGCGTATTTCGCCTGATTGGTAAGGAATGGATGCTTGTTACTGCAAAGAATCAGGAAGGAAAAGTTAACACAATGACTGCCTCATGGGTGGTTTAGGTGTTATGTGGGGTAAGAATGTTGCTGTGACAGTCTTAAGACCACAAAGATATACAAAAGAATTCATTGACCAGTCAGAATCATTTACATTATCTTTCTATGATGATACTTTTAAGAAGGATTTAAGCTATCTTGGAAGTGTATCTGGAAGAGATGAAGACAATGATCGCGAGGAACACGTCTGACACCAACAGATGCGAATGGAATCACTTTTTTGATGGAAGCAAAGATCGTACTGATCTGTAAGAAGTTATATTCTCAGCCAATGGATCCAGAAGGATTTGTTGATAAATCTTAGATGAACAGTGGTATCCAGAGAAGGATATCACGTACTTTACGCTGCAGAGATCGAACAGATCCTTGTAAGAAAAGATTCATAAAAGAATATATAAGGCAGAACCGAAGATACGGGCTCTGCCTTTCGTACAAAGTGAAAAGGATGAAGGAGGAAATATCATGGCAGAATCAATGTCAGGTTTAGCCAGATCCCACCGATGTACAGAGGTAAGCAACAAACTTATCGGAACAGAAGTCACTGTCATGGGATGGGTACAGAAACGAAGAAATTTAGGAAGTCTTATATTTGTAGACTTAAGAGACCGCTCAGGAATCTTACAGTTAGTTTTTGATCAGGAAGTATTATCTGAGGAAGACTATAATAAGGCAAACTCTTTAAGAAGTGAGTATGTCATTGCAGCAGTAGGTACTGTAGAGAAGAGAAGTGCAGCGATCAACGAGAACTTAAAGACAGGAGATATCGAGATCAAGGTGCATACATTACGTATCTTATCAGAATCAGAAACTCCTCCATTTCCAATTGACGAGAATCAGACAGTCAAAGATGAACTTCGTTTAAAATACCGTTATCTTGATCTTCGAAGACCAAATCTTCAGAGAAACTTACGTATTCGTAATGATGTAACAAGAATGGTACGTAACTTCTTAGGGGATGAAGGATTCTTAGAGATCGAGACACCAGTTTTAGGAAAGAGTACACCAGAAGGAGCAAGAGATTATCTTGTACCAAGCCGTGTACATCCAGGAGAATTTTACGGACTTCCACAGTCACCACAGCTGTTTAAACAGCTTTTAATGTGCTCTGGATTCGACCGTTACTATCAGATCGCAAAATGTTTCCGTGACGAAGATCTACGTGCAGACCGCCAGCCAGAGTTTACACAGATTGATATGGAACTTTCATTTGTTGATGTCGATGATGTGATCGATGTAAATGAACGTCTGTTAAAGAAGATCTTCAAAGAAGTATTAGATATTGATGTACAGCTTCCTATGCTTCGCATGACTTATAAAGAAGCAATGGACCGTTTCGGATCTGATAAACCAGATATGCGTTTTGGAATGGAACTTACGAATGTATCCGATACAGTTGCCGGATGCGACTTTATGGTATTTAAAGGAGCATTAGAGAATGGTGGATCTGTAAGAGGATTAAACGCTAAAGGTTTAGGAGATCTTGGACGTAAGAAGATCGATGGATTCGTTGACTACGCCAAAGACTTCGGAGCGAAAGGACTTGCATATATTCAGTTAAAGAGCGATGGAACAGTGAAATCATCTTTCGCTAAATTCATGAAAGAAGAAGAGATGGATGCACTGATCAAAGCAATGGATGGACAGGCAGGAGACTTATTACTATTTGCCGCAGACAAAGACAAAGTTGTCTTTGATGTGCTTGGTAACTTAAGACTTCACATTGCGAAACAGTACGATATGATTGACAAATCCCAGTATAAGTTCTTATGGGTTACAGAATTCCCATTACTTGAGTGGAGCGATGAACAGAATCGTTACACAGCAATGCATCACCCATTTACAATGCCATTTGAAGAAGATCTTGAATTCATTGATGAAAGACCAGGAGATGTCCGTGCGAAAGCATACGATATCGTATTAAATGGTACAGAACTTGGTGGTGGATCAATCCGTATCCATCAGGATGATATTCAGGAGAAGATGTTTGAAGCTCTTGGATTTACAAAAGAAGATGCTTACAACCGTTTTGGATTCTTATTAGATGCATTCAAATTTGGAGTACCACCACATGCTGGTTTAGCTTATGGTCTTGACCGTCTTGTTATGTGGTTAACAGGAGAAGACAGCATTCGTGATGTCATCGCCTTCCCGAAAGTAAAAGATGCTTCCTGCCTGATGACACAGGCTCCAGGACCGGTTGATACATTACAGCTAGAAGAACTTGGAATTGAACTTTCAACACCAGAGGAGGAATAATCAGATGGAGAAAATGTTATTTAGCGGTGTTCAGTCTAACTCTGAAGTTGCACTGATCGCAATCAAAGGAATCAAAAACCAGCCAGGAATCGCAGCAAAAGTTTTTGGTGCCATTGCAGAAGAAAAATCAACGTGGAACTGATTCTTCAGTCCATCGGACGTGGAGAGAATAAAGACATCTCTTTCGTTGTAGCACAGGATGAAGCAGATCATGCCGTTGAAACATTAAAGAAAGCATTTGATGAAACAGATTACGAAGAGATCATCAGTGATAAAGAAGTCGGAATTGTATCTATCGTCGGAGCTGGAATGATGTCTAACAGCGGAGCAGCTTCTAAGATGTTTGAAGCACTGTATAATCGTGGAATCAACATTCACTTAATCTACACATCAGAGATCAAGATCACTGTTCTGATCAAAGAGAGTCGTGTAGAACGTGCAGTAGAAGCATTAAAAGAACAGTTCCAGGAATAATCAGATAGATCAGGCAATCGAATGATCATAAGAACAAGACACAACATACGAGACACAATATTATTTTACATAAATATATAAAGGAGAAAACAATGTTTGATTTTAGCGAAGTAAAGAACTACGATCCAGAATTAGCAGAAGCAATGGAAAACGAATTAACAAGACAGAGAACAAATCTTGAGTTGATCGCATCAGAGAACCTTGTTTCCAAAGCTGTTATGGCTGCAATGGGAAGTCATTTAACAAATAAATATGCAGAGGGATATCCAGGAAAACGTTACTATGGTGGATGCCAGTATGTAGATGTGGTAGAAGATCTTGCAAGAGAACGTGCCAAAGAATTATTTGGATGCGAATATGTAAATGTACAGCCACACTCTGGAGCACAGGCAAACATGGCAGTATTCTTCGCAGTATTGAATGTCGGAGATACATACATGGGAATGAGCTTAGACCACGGTGGACATTTAACACACGGAAGCCCAGTCAACATGTCTGGTAAGAACTATCACTGCGTACCATACGGAGTTAATGATGAAGGATTCATCGATTATGATGAAGTAGAAAGAATAGCATTAGAATGCAAACCAAAGATGATCATTGCTGGTGCAAGTGCATACGCAAGAGCGATCGACTTCAAACGTTTCCGTGAGATCGCTGACAAAGTTGGGGCAGTTTTAATGGTAGATATGGCTCATATCGCAGGATTAGTAGCTGCAGGATTACACCAGAGCCCAATCCCTTATGCTCATGTAACAACAACTACAACACATAAAACATTAAGAGGACCTCGTGGTGGAATGATCATGTGCAGCAATGAAGTGAACGAAAAATACAACTTCAACAAAGCAATCTTCCCAGGAATCCAGGGTGGACCATTAATGCATGTGATCGCTGGTAAAGCTGTAGCATTCAAAGAAGCATTAGACCCATCATTCAAAGAATATATGACACAGGTTGTGAAGAATGCAGATACTCTTGCAAATGCACTGATCGAAGAAGGATTCGATATCGTATCTGGAGGAACAGACAACCACTTAATGTTAGTAGATCTTAAGAAATATGATCTGACAGGAAAAGAAGCTGAAAAAGTACTGGATTCTGTACATATCACATGTAATAAGAATACTGTACCAAACGATCCAAAATCTCCATTCGTAACATCAGGACTTCGTCTTGGAACACCAGCTGTTACAACTCGTGGACTGAAAGAAGATGATATGAAAGTGATCGCAAAAGCTATTCGTCTGACATTATTAGACAAGAAACTTGATGAAGCAAACGAATTAGTATTAGGATTAACAGAAAAATATCCACTCTATGAATAATCCATCACAGAGTCGGATTTGGAGGCAGAAATCAATATGAGGATTACAAAGAAACAAGGGGGAATCATAGGAGGTGCCGTAGCGGTTGTTTTAATAGCAGCCGCTATCGGTGTCCATGCCCATTATCAGAACCGTTGGTATCCGGGGAGTACATTTAACAAGGTTGATGTGTCAGGAATGACATACGAAGAATCAGTGAAGAAAGTAAAGAAATCCATTGATTCTTACAAGTTAAAGATCAAGGGAAGAAATAACAGCCAGGAAGTGATTTCCGGTAAGGAGATCGATCTTGCATTTAAGACAGAATCGCATGTAAAAGGATGCTTACAAAAATGCAGCACAGCCAAAGTGTATTTTCAACGATTTTTGGTGGTAAAAAAACCAAAGTGACAGCAGTTGCATTATCAGAGCAGAAAATTAAAGGCCAAATTAAAACAATCCGTTCTGATCAAAGGCAGTGATACATATAAGATCACAAAACCAGTGGATGCAACGATCGTATATTCTGCAGATAAGAAATACGGTGTAATCCAGAAGGAAGATGAAGGAAATTACTTAAACCGTAAAGCATTTTATGACGCAGTAGAGAAATCCATAGAGTCTTTAAGTAACACACTGAATCTGACAGATGAAAAGAAGAATCCGGACGTCTATAAAAAGCCTGGTCTGTATCATGATGATGAAGAATTAAAACAGATGCAGACAACCTACAATGAGTATTTATTACATTTTATTCAGTGGGATATGGGCAATGATGTCAAAGAAACATTAGGTCCAGATGCGTTAAAAGACTGCATCAAAGTAAACACAAAGAGACATACTGTAAAATTAGATCAGCCTGCCGTCGAGAAATGGTTAGAAAGCTTTTGCTTAAAATACAAGACACAGGGAATCGCAAGAACATTTAAGACACATTCTGGCAAGAAGATCAAAGTCAGTGGTGGAGACTATGGATGGCGTATCGATTATGACAAAGTTATCGCACAGACAATGAAAGCGTTACAGAAAGCACCAGATGAATCTGCGATCAAAGCTTATGAGAAAGACCCTTCCAAGGAGAATGAACAGGCTTTACTTACAAGCTTAAAACCAGTCTACAGCCATAAAGGATATCGTATGGATTATACGAACAAGCAAAATGACTGGGATACACAAAACTACAGTGAAGTTGATCTGTCAGCACAGGAAGTTTTTGTCTACAAGAAAGGAAAACTTGTATTCAGCACAACCTGTATCACTGGAAAAGCAACACCAGATCGTATCACAAGAACCGGTGTTTATGACATCAAAGAGAAGAAACTTACAAAGACATTAACAGGTGCGGATTACAGTGTTCCAACAA
>ENA-OQET01000395-OQET01000395.1-human-gut-metagenome-genome-assembly--contig:-NODE-395-length-23410-cov-4.113044_pt1 | contig 23410 bp, 37 predicted proteins | sample MGYA00242800_ERZ504645 | MGnify/ENA primary metagenome ERZ504645 (study PRJEB26092, sample SAMD00036308) | human gut metagenome | host: Homo sapiens | study: EMG produced TPA metagenomics assembly of... | reverse complement strand
AGTCTAAGCCAACAAACTTGTCAAGCCCTCAGAAACGTGGAGTTTGTACTCGTGTTGGTACAATGACACCAAAGAAACCGAACTCAGCACTTCGTAAATATGCCCGTGTTCGTTTGAGCAATGGAATGGAAGTTACTGCTTATATTCCAGGAATCGGACACAACTTACGGAGCATAGTGTTGTTTGATTCGTGGTGGACGTGTTAAAGACTTGCCAGGTGTTCGTTACCAATATCGTACGTGGTACAACTTGACTGTGCAGGTGTAAACGACCGTAAACAATCTCGTTCTTTATATGGAACTGAAAAAACCTAAGAAATAAGTCAATCGTGAAAGGAGGAAATTAAATGCCTAGAAAAGGACACATTGCCAAACGTGACGTATTAGTAGACCCAATGTATAACTCCAAGTTGGTTACTCGTTTGATCAACAAAATCATGATTGATGGTAAAAAAGGGGTTGCACAAACTATTTTGTACAACGCGTTTGAAATTGTAGAAGTAAAAACAGGTAAACAGCCAATGGAAGTTTTCGAACAAGCATTGGAAAATGTTATGCCTCAGCTTGAATTAAAAGTTAGACGTGTAGGTGGTGCTAACTATCAGGTACCAGTTGAAGTAAGCGATGAACGTCGTTTGACTTTAGGTCTTCGTTGGATCGTAAATTATGCACGTTTACGTAATGAAAAGACGATGGAACAGCGTTTAGCTGCTGAAATCATCGATGCATCTAACGGAACAGGTGCTAGTGTTAAAAAACGTGAGGATACACATAAAATGGCAGAAGCAAATAAAGCATTTGCTCACTACCGTTGGTAAGAAAGGAGAGTCAGTTGAATGCCTAGAGAATATAGTTTACAGAATACTCGTAACATTGGTATCATGGCGCACATCGATGCTGGAAAAACTACAACAACTGAACGTATCCTTTATTATTCAGGTGTAAATCACAAAATCGGTGAAACACACGATGGTGCTAGTACAATGGACTGGATGGAGCAGGAACAGGAACGTGGTATTACAATCACTTCAGCTGCTACAACTTGCCATTGGAAAAAACTAGATGGTACAGGTGAAGAATGCCGTATCAATATCATCGATACACCGGGCCACGTAGACTTCACTGTCGAAGTAGAACGTTCTTTGCGTGTATTGGATGGTGCGGTTACAGTACTTGATGCTAAAGCAGGTGTTGAACCTCAGACTGAAACAGTTTGGCGTCAGGCTACGACTTATGGAGTCCCTCGTATTGTATTCGTTAACAAAATGGATGCTACGGGTGCTGACTTCATTATGTCTTGCAACACGATCATTGATCGTTTAGGTGCAAAATCATGCCCAATTCAGTTGCCAATCGGTGCTGAAAGCGATTTTGAAGCAATTATCGATATTATTCAAAGAAAAACATATCATTTCAGTGGAGACTATGGACGTAATATTACGACTAGTGAAGTTCCTGAAGATATGGTTGATCAGGTAGAAGAATATCGTACTAAATTATTAGAATATCTTGCTGATTATGATGAAGATTTCATGATGCAGGTATTGGAAGGCGAAGAACCATCAATTGACGAAATCAAACGTGTTTTACGTATTGCTGTTTGTGCTGGTGATTTCTTCCCAGTACTTTGTGGATCTGCTTACAAGAACAAAGGTGTTCAGTTAGTATTGGATGCTGTTGTTGATTACTTGCCAGCTCCAACAGATGTACCATCAATCAAAGGTACAACATTGGATGGGGAAGATGCTGTTCGTCATTCTAGTGATGAAGAACCTTTCTCAGCTCTTGCGTTCAAGATCATGACAGACCCATTTGTTGGTAAGCTTTCATTCTTCCGTGTGTACTCAGGTACAGCTACAGCAGGAAGCTATGTATTGAACTCTTCAAAAGGTAAAAAAGAACGTTTCGGTCGTATCGTGCAGATGCATGCTAACAGCCGTAAAGAAATTGACCAGGTATGGGCAGGGGATATCGCTGCTGCTGTTGGCCTAAAGGTAACTACTACAGGTGATACTTTATGTGATGAAAAGGATCCAATCATCCTTGAATCTATGGAATTCCCTGAACCAGTTATCGAATTGTCTTTGGAACCAAAAACAAAAGCTGACCAGGATAAGATGGGATTGGCTTTGGCTAAATTGGCAGAAGAAGACCCTACTTTCAAAACATATACAAATGAAGAAACAGGACAGACAATTATCGCTGGTGTAGGTGAACTTCACCTTGATATCATCGTTGATCGTCTTCGTCGTGAGTTTAAAGTAGAAGCAAACATTGGTAAACCACAGGTTGCTTATCGTGAAACAATTCGTCAGGCTGCTGAATGTGAAGGTAAATATATCCGTCAGTCAGGTGGTCGTGGACAGTATGGTCACGTATGGATCAAATTTGAACCTAATGAAGAAGGTAAAGGATTTGAATTCGTTGATGCAATCGTTGGTGGTACAGTGCCAAGAGAATATATCAAACCTACAATGGAAGGTTTGGAAGCTGCACTTGAAAATGGTATCATCGCTGGTTATCCAGTAATCGATATCAAAGCTACATTATTTGATGGTTCTTACCATGATGTCGATTCAAGTGAAATGGCATACAAGATTGCTGCTAGCATGGCTTTACGTGAAGCTGCTAAAAAGTGTAAACCAGTTATCTTGGAACCAATCATGTTTGTTGAAGTAACTGCACCTAATGAATACTTAGGTAGCGTTATGGGTGACGTATCAAGTCGTCGTGGACAGATCACTGAACAGGAAGAACGTGGAAATGCCGTTATCGTACGTGCACACATTCCATTGTCAGAAATGTTTGGTTATGTAACTGACTTGCGTAGCTTCACTCAGGGACGTGGAACTTACTCTATGAAGTTTGATCATTATGCAGAAGTGCCAAAGAGCATTGCAGAAAAGATCATTAAAGAGAATTCAAAAGAAAACTAGTTGCTTTTAAAGGATTATTGAATTACATAATTTTGCATGTATAGCATATTTAGGAGGAAATTTAAATGGCTAAGGAAAATTTTGACAGAAGTAAAACCCATGTTATATTGGTACTATCGGTCACGTTGACCACGGTAAAACAACATTAACAGCTGCTATTACTAGCGTATTAGCTAAGAAAGGTATGGCTAAAGCAGAAGCATACGATGAAATCGACGGTGCTCCAGAAGAAAAACGAACGTGGAATCACAATTAACACTGCTCACGTTGAATACCAGACTGAAAAACGTCACTATGCACACGTAGACTGCCCAGGTCATGCTGACTACGTGAAAAAAACATGATCACTGGTGCTGCTCAGATGGATGGTGCTATCCTTGTAGTTGCTGCATCTGATGGTCCTATGCCTCAGACTCGTGAGCACATCTTGCTTGCTCGTCAGGTAGGTGTACCTTACATCGTTGTATTCATGAACAAATGTGATATGGTTGATGACGAAGAATTGATCGACCTTGTAGAAATGGAAGTTCGTGAACTTCTTAACGAATATGGATTCGATGGAGATGAAACTCCAATCATTCGTGGATCTGCATTGAAAGCTCTTGAAGGCGATCCTAAATACGAAGCAGCTATCGATGAATTGATGGATGCTGTAGATAGCTGGATTCCAGATCCAGAACGTGATATCGACAAACCATTCTTGATGGCAGTTGAAGATGTTATGACAATTTCTGGACGTGGTACAGTTGCTACTGGACGTGTTGAACGTGGTACTGCTCACTTAGGTGATGAAGTTGAAATCGTTGGTATCCGTGAAACTTCTAAATCAGTATTGACAGGACTTGAAATGTTCCACAAACAGTTGGATGAAGCTCAGGCTGGTGACAACATCGGTGCATTGTTACGTGGTGTTGCTCGTACTGATATTCAGCGTGGACAGGTTCTTGCTAAACCTGGAAGTGTACACCCACACACAACTTTCAAAGCTCAGGTTTACGTATTAACTAAAGAAGAAGGAGGACGTCACACTCCATTCGTATCTAACTACCGTCCTCAGTTCTATTTCCGTACAACTGACGTAACTGGTGTAATCACATTACCAGAAGGAACTGACATGGTTATGCCTGGTGACAACATTGAAATGAATGTTGAATTGATTCACCCAATCGCTATCGAAAACGGTACTAAATTCTCTATCCGTGAAGGTGGACGTACAGTTGGTGCCGGAAACGTTATCGAAATCATTGCTTAATTTATTTTAAGTTAGTTTAAGAGAGTCAAATACTTAATAGATATCACAATATCTATAAGAGAGCGTTGACTCTCGTTTTTTTTCATGATTAAAATGCAATAAATTTATGGAAAAATAATGAAAATAAATCACATTACATTGAAAAAAAAATACATTTTTATATAGTTCAGTGCAGAAAGGATGCTGAATATGGAATTACTTAAACTATTAGGAATTTTAATTGTAATCATAGGGTTCGTATTAAAAATGGATTCAATCTTGATCATAATGGTTGCTGCAGTTGTTACGGCCCTAGTTGGTGGAATGGACTTGGTAACTTTTTTGGAAACACTAGGTTCTAGTTTTGTTTCGAATCGAAGTATGTGTACTTTTATTATTGTATTGGTAGTTACAGGTACATTAGAGAGAAATGGCTTGAAACAAGCTGCTGCAGCATTGATGAAAAGGTTTAAAGGGGCTTCAGCTGGTATGGTGGTAGGCATTTATGGCGTTTTCCGTCTTGTTTTTGCAGCGTTTAATATCAGTTTTGGTGGAGCGGCTGGATTTATTCGACCAATTGTAATGCCAATGGCTGAAGCGGCTGTTGAAAAAGAAGGTTATGAGATCAATGAAGACCATCTAGAACAGTTAAAAGGAATGTCTGCTGGTATGGATAATGTTGCCTGGTTCTTTGGACAGGTGTTGTTTGTTGGTACGAGTGGTATGTTACTTGTACAGTCTACTTTAGCAGATCTTGGATATGAGGTGGAATTAATTGATCTAGCTTCTGTTCAGATCCCAGTAGCTATAATGGCAGTTGGTTGTGCAATTGTTTACTACTATATAAAAGATAAACGATTAATGAAACAATATAAGAAAGGAGCCTAGTCATGACAAATCCTATTGAATATTTTATGAGTGTAGATATCACAATGTCAGATAAGCTTCTTGAAGTATTATATTTTGTGATAGGTTTAGTTACTTTGTATGTAGCTTTTAGAAATTTACAGGATAAAGAGAATAAGAAACGATATGGTTCGTTTATTTTCTGGTTTTTGCTTGGATTAATGTTTGTGATTGGACCATGGATTCCACCTTTGTATACGGGTATATTAATGGTTTTGATGGTATTGAGCCCAATATTAAAACAAGTTGGGGTAGGTTCTGAACCGGCACCATCTAACGAGGAAACAGAGAAAAATTACAAAAAAATTGGTATGAAAATTTTTATACCTGCATTATCAATAGGTGTATGTGCTCTAGCCTTTGCTTTGGTAACTCCAATTTCTCCTTTAGTAGGTATGGGTGTTGGTGTATTAGTAGCCTTTATTATGCTATTGGCTTATTCTAAAGACAATACACCGTCTATTATCATGCATGATTGTCGCAGAATGATGGATATTGTTGGCCCATTGAGCATGTTACCTACATTGCTGGCTGCTTTAGGATCGGTATTTACTGCTGCTGGAGTAGGCGATGTTCTTTCAGGTTTGGTTGCTAACGTAATTCCAGAAGGTAATATCGTTATTGGTATGATCGTTTATTGTGTTGGTATGGCTTTATTTACAATGATTATGGGAAATGCATTTGCAGCTATCACGGTCATGACCGTTGGAATTGGTGCGCCTTTTGTACTAGCTTATGGCGCTGACCCGGTAATTGTAGGCTCTCTAGCTCTAACTTGTGGTTATTGTGGTACTTTATGTACACCGATGGCTGCTAACTTTAATATGGTTCCAGTCGCGGTGTTGGAGATGAAGGATAATAACGGAGTTATTAAGAATCAGATTTTGATTGCAGTAATCATGCTGGTTATCCAAACTGTTATGATGATCATTTTATCTTAGGAGGTTTGACATGAAGATATTAGTTACAGGTTTCGATCCATTCGGAGGAGAAAAAATAAATCCTGCTTTTGAAGCAGTAAAATTAATTCCAGATTGTATTGAAGGAGCCGAAATTATTAAACTAGAAGTTCCTACAGTATTTAAGAAAGGGCCTCAGGCAACAATTGATGCGATTGAAAAATATCATCCAGATTATGTATTCTGTATCGGTCAAGCTGGAGGGCGCTCACAAATAACTCCAGAATTTGTAGGAATCAATTACGCACAGGCAAGAATACCAGATAATGATGGAGATCAGCCTTTCAATCAACCTTTAGTTGAGGGTGGACCTACAGCATATTTTACTCAATTACCAGTATATGCTATGGTTGAAAAAATGAAAGAAAATGGTATTCCTGCATCCGTTAGTTATACAGCTGGTACCTATGTATGTAATGCCATGTTGTATTGTGTACTGCATGCCTTAAATACAAAATATCCAAATATAAAAGGTGGTTTTATGCATGTACCATATGCAACAAGTCAAACTGTCAATCAGCCAGCTGGAACACCAGGCATGAATCTAAATGATATTGCTAGAGGTATAGAGCTAAGTATTGAAGCCATTATAGAAAATCCAACAGATATCATGGCACAAGGAGGAACAACGCATTAATGTTTGATCCTCAACAATTGGATGAGACTATCTATCTTTCAGGGGTAATGATGGAAACAAATTCAGATACATTGTTTGAAGATTTAAAGACTATCAGTAAAAAATATGCAAAAATCAAACCTCAAATCAAACATTTAAAAAAAACCTGTTTATACAGTGGTTGCGACATCAAGCAAAAAGTTATTTATGGGAGATATGACTGAAAAAGCAAACAAACAGATGGCTTCTTTAAAAATTGAAAAAGGGCAGTGGATTGTAAAAGTTCCAGTCAAATATCATACTCAAGCCTTGTTGCCAGCTAAAGTCGCAGAATTAAGAAAGAAGTTTTATCAAGATTGGCTTCCATATCAGGACTTTGATCAAGATGATGCATGGCAAGATCTGGAAGTGTATCATTATCGTAAGAGGCGTTTTCGAAAGGCGACAAAAATGGTTATGGAACTTTGGTTTTGCATAAAGCCGATACAGAAAGATAAGGTGTAGATGATGAGTAATATAAAGTATTTAGATCTTTATTATGCTGCATATGGCAGTAATATGAATTTAGAAGAAATGAAAAAACGTTGTCCTGATGCTAAGCATGAAGGAACAGGAACCATTGAAGGATATGAACTTTTATTTTGTGGTGAAGCAGGAAGAGCATATTTGAATGTTCGACCTAACTCTGCAAAAAAAGTAAATGTATGTTTGTTTAAAATTTCGGAAAATGATTTAAAATCTTTAGATGAATATGAAGAATATCCCAAATTGTATGGACGTAGTAAATGTGATGTTTTCATGGATGATGGAAGCATTAAACAAGCTTTCTTTTATGAAATGGATCCGTCATATGAGATTTCAACTCCATCTGAATCGTATTATAGAAGAGTTGAACAAGGATTTCTAGATAATGATCTTGACACTAGATTCTTGGAAGAGGCTTATGCAAAATGTAAGAGATAGAAGAAGGAACGTTCCTTCTTTTTCTCGTTTTTAGGTAGTATTTTTTAGTCAGGAGGATCAGATATGGATATCGATAGGTGTAGGGTATTGATTTATGCGATAGATACTGGAAGTCTTTCCGCCGCAGCGGAAAGCTAAATATCACAACTTCAGGAATCAGCAAAATGATGTCAACTTTTGAACATGAAATAGGTTTTGAATTATTATATCGAAATCGAGGAGGAGTAATTCCTACAAAAAAATGTCTTGATATCCTTCCTTCGATTCGTCAATTGGTAGAACAAAATGAGATGTGTGATAAATTAGTAGAAACGATATCAGAACAACCACAAGGAAGAATTAAGATAGGATGTGCACACCATGCGTATCTTAGTTGGTGAGGATACAGATTATGCTAGAATCTTTAAAAAATATCACATAGTTCCAAACACCAGGCTGGCAACAAAAGATGTGTTTGTTACATATACGATGGTAGAAGCCGGATTGGGGATTAGTGTTGAGCATAGCTTGACCGCAAAAGTCTGGCAAGGAAAGGTAAAATGTCTTCCTATTGATTTTTCAACAGATATTGAAATAGGGTTGGCATATCTTGAAAATGAAAATGAGGGTTTAGAAAAAGTAATAGAATATATTTCTAAATCATTGAAAAAACATAAAAAATTGTCAAAAAGTTCAAGGATATTTAACATTTGTGCAAATATCTTTAACTTTTTTTCAACGTTTCTTTGACATTTTATCAATAATATGTGATTATATGTGTACGTATTGAAAGGAGAGAACTATATAATGGATAATTCTCAAAAGAAAATTAAATGGTATATGCTTTCATTTATGTGTTTCTCAACTCTATGGGGATTCGGAAATGTCGTAAATGGATACATGTACTTCAATGGACTTCAGGTTATCTTCTCATGGGTTTGGATGTTTGCCCTATATTTTGTGCCATATGCATTAATGGTCGGTGAATTGGGTTCAGCATTTAAAGATCTAGGTGGAGGAGTTACATCCTGGGTTCAAGAAACTACAGGACCAAAAGTTGCGTATTATGCAGGGTGGACTTATTGGGCATGCCACGTAACTTATATCGCATCAAAAGGATCTGGTGGTTTGAAAGCGTTGAGCTGGATGGTGTTCCAGGATGCTGAAACTTATGATACATTCCCTACTTTGTATGTACAGTTGGCAACCTTGGCAGTATTCTTGTTCTTCTGCTGGGTTGCAAGCCGTGGTTTGAACCCATTGAAGAAACTTGCTACTTTAGCAGGTTCTAGTATGTTTGTTATGAGTATTCTTTACATCTTGTTGATGTTTGCTGCTCCTGTTATCAATCCAAATGGTGGATTCGCTCAATTGGATTTCAGCAACTGGCTTCCAACATTTGATGTAAGCTACTTTACAAACTTATCAATCTTGGTATTTGCAGTCGGTGGTATCGAAAAGATTTCTCCATATGTAAATAAAATGGATGGAAATCCTGCTAAACAGTTCCCTAAGAGTATGATTTTTGCAGCTGTTATGGTTATCGTTTGTGCAATCTTCGGTACAATTGCTATGGGTATGATGTTTGATCCAGCTGTTGTATTTGAATCAGCAGAATCTCAGACAGCTTATATTGCAAATGGTGCATATTGGGCATTTGAAAAACTTGGAGAATACTATGGTGTTGGTAACTTGTTAATGATTATTTATGCTGCATGTAATGCTATCGGACAGTTCTCTACATTAGTAGTAAGTATCGATGCTCCATTACGTATGTTGCTTGATGATCCAAATACTCGTCAGTATGTTCCAAAACAATTATTGAAACAGAACGATGTTGGTGCTTATATCAATGGTATTTGGATGGTTATCATTCTTTCAGGTTCTATTATCTTGGCTCAGACATTTGTTCCAGGAGCTGCTAGTGTATTGGCTCAGTTGAATAAATTGAACTCTGTATGTATGCCATTGCGTTATGTTTGGGTATTCTTTGCTTATATTATGTTGCGTAAGGCAAGTGGTAAATTTGCTCGTGAATATAAGTTTGTTAAAAATAATGGAGTTGCCTTATTCTTTGGTTTCTTCTGCTTGATCTTAACACTGTTCTGCTGTATTACAGGTATGTATTCTCCAGATCCATTCACAATTGTATTGAATGTTGTTACTCCAGTCGTATTAACAGCATTAGGATTGATCTTGCCAGCTATTCGTAAAGCTCAGGACGCAAAAGAAGCTTAATACAGGAATAAAAAGAAACCGGTTTTATTGAGCTGGTTTCTTTTCTTTTATGAAGAATAATGGTATTCTTGAAAAAGGGAGGATTCACAAAATGAACAATATTGAAATTACAAAAGAATTACTGTCATTTATTCAAGACAGCCCAAGTATGTTTCACTCAATCAAAACAATTCGTACATATTTAGATAAGGATGGATTTACTTATTTACCAGAAGGAAAAGTATGGACAGTTGAAAAAGGCGGGAAATATTATACGATCCGCAATCATTCAAGTGTTATTGCTTTTAAAGTAGGAAAAGAATTGGATGATTATCATTTCCAGATGACTGCATCACATTCTGATTCACCTACATATAAGGTAAAGAGTGTTCCTGAATTAACAGGACAGGGTGAATATTTACGTTTAGATGTAGAAGCTTATGGTGGCATGATCGATTCAACATGGTTTGATCGCCCATTGACTGTAGCTGGTCGTGTATTGGTGCAGACAGGAAATAAAGTTGAAAGTAAACTTCTTTATATTGATAAAGATATCTTGATCATTCCAAATGTCGCAATTCACTTCAATCGTGAAATCAACAATGGTTATTCTTATAATCGCCAGATTGATCTTTGCCCATTATTCTCTACAGGTGAATTGAAAAAAGGTGCTTTTGATCAAATGGTTGCTGATGAGTTAGGGGTAGAAGTATCTCAGATCCTTGCAAAAGACCTATTCTTGGTAAACCGTCAAAAACCAGTTATCTGGGGATTGAAGGATGAATTTGTATCAACACCTAAATTAGATGACTTGCAGTGTGCATTCGTATCTTTGAAAGCTTTCTTGGATTCAAATAATGATCATGCCGTTAATGTATATGCTTGTTTCGATAATGAAGAAGTTGGTTCAAATACAAAACAAGGTGCAATGTCTACATTCTTGTATGATGTTCTTCAAAGAGTAAATGGTTGTCTAGGAAAAACAGCGGATGAATATTATCAGGCAGTCGCAAGATCATTCCTGGTAAGCTGCGATAATGCACATGCTGTTCATCCAAACCATCCAGAAAAGACAGACCAGGTAAACTGCTCATATATGAATAAGGGTATCGTCATCAAAGAAAGTGCAAACCAGAAATATACAACAGATGCTTTCAGCCGTGCCTTGTTCACAGGTATCTGTAATAAAGCAGGTGTGCCGGTACAGACATTTGCAAACCGCTCAGATGTAGTGGGTGGATCTACTCTTGGCAACTTGTCAAATACACAGGTAAGTGTGCATGCTGTTGACTTTGGTCTTCCTCAGTTGGCTATGCATTCATGTTATGAAACAGCTGGTATCAAAGATACAGGGTATGCAGTTGAATCTTTGACAGCTTTCTATAATACAAATGTAAAAATTGATGAAGCTGAAGGGATCATTTACGAATAATGATCGATTATACAAAATATAAGTGGCTGGATGTACAGGCAAGCTTGCCTGAAAGTGCACAGATCAAAGAAAAAGAAGCCAAACGACTTCTAGATACATTGGATAAGAAAGATTTTACATCAGCAAAAAAAGATATTTTAGCTAGATATTATTTTGATCAGTGTGAAAAATATGCTCAGGAAGATCGCCTTGATCAAATTAAACTTGATTCCAATTTAACTCGTGATTTTCGCTCATGGCCAAAAAGTTCTTCTTTTAAGAAGATGGTGGAGCAAGTGGTTCAAAGTGATAAAGGTAAATTTGTAATGTCTGGTATCGTTATAGTTATGACAGGAACATTATTGGTTTTTTTCCTGGTAGCGGTATTGACAGGAAAATTCTTGTTTAATATTTGGGTAGATGGTATCGTAGGTGCTTTATCAATCGTATTCTTATATCGTAATATGAAGATCAAGTATCGTTTGGTTAAACGCTATACGTCATCTAGAGATTACTTATATTTGGATATAGCAAGTTTTGTATTGTGCTTCTTATTAAAGATATGGCTTCCAGTATCATTTGACTTCTCTTTGATCATCTTGTTTATCGCACATTTTGTATCAAAGAAGAAATTCGAGAAGATGTTGGATGAATTTACGATTTAATCTTAAGCTTTTCGGATAAAACCGAAAGCTTTTTCTTTACTAGGAAAGTTTATGAAATAAAAAATCATTAAATATATGAAATTGGATAGAAATTAATAGAAAAAAATCACATGAAAAAGGGTTGAATTTAAGTGTTTGACATTACTTAAAATCTTTTAAAAATAGGGCTTGCATGCCCTTTTTATTTATGGTAAACTCTATGGGCATTGCGAGGAAGTGCGAGGTTGCTGACCCACTGAAAAGCGTTGTCATGGGTGGAGTCAGGTAATTCGTATGGAGCATGTTTATCTAGAATAAACGAAAGGAGTAAAACATGGCAAAAAATACTATGAGAATTCGCTTAAAAGCGTATGAACATCGCATCTTGGATGATAGTGCTAAAAAAATCGTCGAAGCTGCAACTAAACACGGAGCTAAAAAAGTTGTTGGTCCCGTACCGTTACCAACGGAAAAACAGGTTGTAACAATTCTTCGTGCTGTTCACAAATACAAAGATTCACGTGAACAATTCGAAATGCGTACACACAAACGTTTAATTGAGATCGTTGCACCTACTAAGGAAACAATCGATTCATTACAGAGATTGGAACTTCCAAGTGGTGTGGACATCGAAATTAAACTTTAATGGAGGTGTCTTGAGATGAAAGGACTTTTAGGAAGAAAATTAGGAATGACACAGGTCTTCACAGAAGATGGTGTCTTGATCCCGGTAACTGTAGTTGAAGCAACTCCAAATGTTGTTTTACAGAAGAAAACAGCACAGAGTGATGGATATGATGCAGTTCAGTTAGGATTTGAAGAAATCAAAGAAAAACGTACTACAAAAGCAAACATCGGACACTGCAAAAAAGCAAACACTAGTCCAAAACGCTTTATCAAAGAAGTACGTAACTGCGATATGGATGTTAACGTTGGTGATTTAATTGACGTAACAATCTTCGCAGCTGGTGAAACAGTTGACGTTATTGGAACTAGCAAGGGTAAAGGTTACAACGGTACTATCGTTCGTAACAATGCTCACCAGGGGCCAAAATCACACGGTGGTTCTAAGAACATTAGACACATCGGTTCATTGGCTACAAACGGTATCACTTCACGTCAGGGACGTATCATGAAGGGTACTATCATGGCTGGTCAGGAAGGTGGTTATACAACAACTAACCCTAACTTGACAGTTATCAAAGTTGATAAGGAAAATAACTACTTGTTAATTAAAGGAAATGTTCCTGGACCTAAAAAAGGATTAGTAATGGTTCGCACTGCTAAGACTTCTAAGGGTGACAAAGAACCAGTAACTTTAATTGACTACAGTGCTACTAAGGAGGTTCAAGAATAATGGCTACAATCGACGTTATTAACCAAACTGGTGCTGTCGTTGGTTCAATGGAACTTAACGATGCCGTATTTGGAATTGAACCAAATCAGCAGAGCTTGTTTGATGCATTGGTAATGCAGCAGGCAAGTCGTCGTCAGGGAACAGCTGACACAAAAGGACGCAGCGAAGTTTCTGGGGGTGGACGTAAACCTTACCGTCAGAAAGGAACTGGACGTGCTCGTCAGGGTTCAATCCGTGCCACTCAGTTCAGAGGTGGTGGAACAGTATTTGGTGCTACACCACGCAGCTACAAATACACAATTAATCAAAAAAGTTCGTCGCTTGGCAGTTAAATCAGCATTAAGTGAAAAACTTGCTGCTCAAGCTTTAAGCGTACTAGATAAGTTCGAAATTTCTGAACCAAAAACAAAAACATTTGTTTCAATTATGGAAGCAATCAAGGCGCCTAAGAAAACATTGTTCGTTGTAGCTGAAAACGAAGAAGCTACAAACGCTTACTTGTCAGCACGTAATATTCCAGGAGTTATGATGTTAACTTCTACAGGAATCAACGTATTTGATCTAGTAAATGCAAATGCAATCGTTATGACTAGTGCAGCCGTTAAAGAAGTTGAGGAGGCCTTGGCATAATGAAAGACTTTAGAGATGTAATCATTCGCCCTATCATTACTGAAAAAAGTATGAAGTTGATGGCTGATGACAACAAGATCACTTTTGAAGTAGCAAAAGGAACTAACAAAATTGAAGTTCGTCAGGCAGTTGAAGCTATTTGGAATGTTAAAGTTGAAAAAGTTAACATGCTAAATGTAAAGCCAAGAACAAAACGTGTTGGAAGATACACAGGTAAAACACACGCAGTTCATAAAGCAATCGTTAAGTTGGCTGAAGGTTCAACAATCGATTTGTTTGGTGAAGCTGAATAATCAGGGAGAAGACGCTATTTCCTGAATAAATATTGCGATAAGGAGGATAAAGAAAGTTTATGCCAATTAAAACGTATAAACCAACGACACCTGGACGTCGTGGAATGACATCTTTGACTTATGAAGAAATTACAACTTCTAAGCCAGAAAAAAGCTTGTTAGCTCCACTTAAATCAAAAGGTGGTCGTAACAACACAGGACGTATTACAACACGTCATCAAGGTTCTGGACATAAAAGAACTTACCGTATCATCGATTTCAAACGAAATAAAGATGGTATCCCAGCTAAAGTAGCTACGATCGAATACGATCCAAACCGTTCTGCAAACATTGCATTGTTGAATTATGCAGATGGTGAAAAACGATACATCATCGCACCTAAAGATCTAAAAGTTGGAATGACTGTTATTTCTGGTGCTGAAGTTGATATCAAAGTTGGTAATGCAATGGAACTTCGTAACATCCCAGAAGGTACATTCATTCACAACGTAGAATTAAAACCTGGTAAAGGTGGACAGCTTGCACGTAGTGCTGGATGTTCTGCTCAGATCCTAGGTATTGAAGAAAAATATGTAACTTTACGTTTAACTTCTGGTGAAGTTCGTAAGGTATTAGGTAACTGCCGTGCTACAGTAGGTATCGTTGGTAATGAAGATTACTCATTGGTAAATATTGGTAAAGCAGGTCGTAACCGTTGGAAAGGTATCCGTCCAACAGTTCGTGGTTCTGTTATGAACCCTAATGATCACCCTCATGGTGGTGGTGAAGGACGTACACCAATCGGACGTAAATCTCCAATGACTCCTTGGGGTAAAAAAGCATTGGGTGTTAAGACACGTCGTAATAAGAAAGCTAGTACGAAATTGATCGTACGTCGCCGTAACGGCAAGTAGGCAAAGGAGGTAAAAAGACATGAGTCGTAGTTTGAAAAAAGGACCTTTCTGTGATGACCATCTAATGAAAAAAGTTGAAGCTTTAAATGCTAACAACAAAAAAGAAGTCATCAAAACTTGGAGCCGTCGTTCAACTATTTTCCCTAACTTTGTTGAACATACATTTGCCGTTTATAACGGAAAAGAACACGTTCCAGTTTATGTAACAGAAGACATGGTTGGACATAAATTAGGTGAATTTGTTCCAACTCGTAAATACACTGGTCATGCTTCTGATGACAAGAAATCTAAGAGATAGTAGGAGGAGAAGAAATGGAAGTAAAAGCAACAGCGAAAACTCTACGTATTCAGCCTCGTAAAGCAAGACTTGTCTTGAACTTGATCCGTGGAAAAGACGTAGAAGAAGCAGCTGCAATTTGTAAATTCACACCTAACAAAGGCGGTTACCTTGTAGGTAAAGTATTGAAAAGCGCAGTTAGCAACGCAGTAAATAACAATGATTTAGACGAAAGCAAACTTTATGTTAAAGCTTGCTGGGCTGATGAAGGTATCACTATGAAACGCTACATGCCTCGTGCAAAAGGTAGTGCAAGCCCAATTAACAAACGTACAAGCCACATTACAGTTGTAGTGGCTGAAAAGGAGTAGGAGGTAAGCTATGGGACAGAAAGTAAGCCCAATCGGGATGCGCGTAGGTGTCATTCGTGACTGGCAGTCAAGATGGTACGCTGACGATAAAGAATTCGGAACTTTATTGATGGAAGATGTTAAGATCCGTGAATTCATCGAAAGCTACTATGCTAAATTGTCAAATGAAGCGCAGGACAAACGAAAAGCAGATCCTCAGATCTCTCGTATCGAAATCGAACGTACAAAAGGTCGTATGACTGTAATTATCCGTACAGCTCATCCTGGTGTTGTAATTGGTCAGGATGGAAAATCAATCGAAGGATTGAAAAAGAAAATCGAAAAAATGGCGAGTGCCAAAAATGTACAGATCAATGTAGTAGAAGTTGCTAATCCAAACTTAGATGCTCGTTTAGTAGCTCGTTGGATTGCAAATGAACTTGAAGCTCGTAAGAGTTTCCGTGCTACTCAGAAAAAAGCAATTCAGAACACTATGCGTGCTGGAGCTAAAGGTATCAAAACTGCAGTTTCTGGTCGTTTAGGTGGAGCTGATATGGCTCGTACTGAAGGATATAGTGAAGGCGTTGTTCCTTTGCATACACTTCGTAGTGATATTGACTACGCTTGGGAAGAAGCATCTACAACTTATGGTCGTTTAGGTGTTAAAGTTTGGATTTGTCGTGGAGAAGTATTGCCTGGTGAAATGGTTAAAGAACCTGAAGCTCCAAAACAACGCCCAATGCGTAAGGGTAAAGGACGTCGTCGTCCTGCTCGTAACCCTAGACAAGCAGCACCTGCACAGAATGCAGAAGCTCCTGTAGAAAAAGGAGGTAACACTGATGTTAATGCCTAAGCGTACAAAGTATAGACGTCCTCATCGTCTAAGCTATGAAGGTCGTAGCAAGGCTGGACGTACTATTGACTTTGGTGAATTTGGATTGGTTGCCGAAAGTGGTAACTATGTATCTAACCGTCAGATCGAAGCTGCCCGTATTGCCATGACACGTTATATGAAACGTGGAGGTAAAGTATGGATTCGTATTTTCCCTCATATGGCTAGAACTAAAAAACCTCTTGAAGTACGTATGGGTTCAGGTAAAGGTGCTCCAGAAGGTTGGGTTGCAGTTGTAAAACCTGGTCGAGTTATGTTTGAAGTTGGTGGAGTTAGCGAAGAAGTTGCTCGTGAAGCATTACGTCTTGCATCTCACAAACTTCCTGTAAAAACTCGTTTTGCTAGAAAAGGAGAAGTTGAATAATGTTAGCTAAAGAAATTCGTGAAAAAACAAATGAAGAGCTTCTTCAAGAAATCGATACTCTAAAAGATGAACTTTTCAATCTCCGTTTTCAGCAGGCAACTGGACAGTTGGAAAACACAGCTCGTTTAAAAGCTGTCAAGAAAACGATTGCTCGTATTAAGACAGTGTTGACTGAACGTGAAAACGCTGCTCAACAGGATTAGGGAGGACCAATCGATGGAAAGAAATGCTCGTAAAGTATATCGTGGTGTTGTAACTAGCGATGCTATGGATAAAACTATCACAGTAGTTGTTGAAACTAAGAAAACACATCCATTGTATGGAAAACGTGTTAAATATTCTAAGAAATTCAAAGCGCATGATGAAAATAACGAAGCACATGTTGGAGATCGCGTAGTTATCATGGAAACTCGTCCATTATCAGCTACAAAACGTTTCCGTCTTGTTGAAATCGTTGAAAAAGCGCGTGTATAAGAGACTAGGAGGGCGAAACAATGATTCAAAATGAAAGTAGAATGCGTGTCGCCGACAATACAGGAGCTAAAGAAGTTTTAGTTATCCGTTGTTTAGGTGGTAGCGTTAGAAAATTTTCAAATATCGGTGATGTCGTTGTATGTACTGTAAAACAGGCTACTCCTGGTGGATCCGTTAAAAAAGGTGATGTAGTTAAAGCTGTTATCGTTCGTACTAAACGTGGTGTACGTCGTGAAAATGGTTCATATATCCGTTTCGATGATAACGCTTGTGTAATTATCAAAGATGATAATACGCCAAAGGGAACTCGTATTTTTCGGGCCAGTTGCTCGTGAATTACGTGACAAGGATTTCTTGAAGATCTGTTCTTTGGCTCCAGAAGTACTATAGGAGGTGTGCCAAGTGAGAATTAAAAAAAGGTGATAAAGTTAAAGTCATTACTGGTGCTTACAAAGGCACAATCGGTGAAGTAAAACAGGCTTTCCCAAAAGAAGATAAAGTCATCGTTGAAGGCGTAAACATGGTTAAAAAACATTTGAAACCAACACAGGCTAATCCAGATGGTGGAATCATTGAAAAGGAAGCTAAGATTCACGTATCTAATGTAATGCTTTATGATGAAAAAGCTAAAGCTGCATCTCGTGTTTCAATGCAGATTAAAGAAGATAAAGAAGGAAACAAAGTTAAAGTCCGCGTATTTAAAAAGAGCGGTAAGGAAGTAGGAGGGAAGAAATAATGAACCGTTTACAGGATAAATATCAAAACGAAGTAGTCCCTGCTATGATGAAAGAATTCAACTACAAATCAGTTATGGAAGTTCCTGCAATTGAAAAAGTAGTTGTTAATATTGGTGTCGGTGATGCGATCCAGAATTCAAAATTATTGGATGAAGCTGTTGAAGAATTGGCAGCAATCACTGGACAGCAGCCAGTTATTACAAAAGCTAAGAAATCAATCGCTAACTTCAAACTTCGTGAAGGAATGCCAATTGGATGTAAAGTTACTTTACGTCGTCAGAAAATGTATGAATTCTTAGACAAATTATTCAATATCTCTTTACCACGTGTTCGTGACTTCCGTGGTGTTAGTGACACAAGCTTTGATGGTCGTGGAAACTATACACTAGGTATCAAAGAACAGATCATCTTCCCAGAAATCGATTTCGATAAAGTAAATCGTTCTCGTGGTATGGATGTAGTAATCGTAACGTCAGCGAAAACAAACGAAGAGGCAAAAGCTCTATTAACTAAGATGGGCATGCCTTTCAAAAAGTAGGAGGAACAACATGGCAAAGAAAGCAATGATCAATAAACAGCAGCGTCCTCAGAAATTTAAAGTTCGTGAGTATACTCGCTGCGAACGTTGTGGACGTCCACATTCAGTACTAAGAAAGTACAAATTATGTCGTATTTGCTTCAGAGAATTGGCTTATAAAGGTCAGATTCCTGGAGTTAAGAAGGCTAGTTGGTAAGGAGGCATATTAAATATGATTATGACTGATCCAATTGCGGATATGCTTACAAGAATTCGCAACGCTTTGCAACAAAAACATGAATCTGTTAGTATGCCTGCATCAAAGGAAAAACAAGCAATCGCTAAGATTTTAAAAGATGAAGGTTTCATCACAGATTACAGTGTTGAAGGTGATGTTAAGAAAACTTTAACGATCACTTTGAAATATGCTGAAGACAACAAACGAGTAATTTCAGGTCTTCGTCGTATTTCTAAACCAGGACTTCGTGTTTACGCTAAAGTAGATAATCTACCACGCGTATTGAACGGACTTGGAATTGCCATTATCTCTACAAGTAATGGTATGATGACAGACAGAGATGCAAAGAAAAACCACTTAGGTGGCGAAGTAATTGCTTACGTTTGGTAATATAGGAGGAAAATAAGTAATGTCACGTATCGGGAATAAACTGATTACCATTCCTGCTGGTGTAACTGTTGAAGTTGCAGCTGGGAATGAGGTGACTGTTAAAGGTCCTAAAGGAACTTTAACTCGTAAATTTTCTGATTTGATGGAAATCAAAGTTGAAGAAAATCAAGTCACTGTAGTACGTCCAAATGACGAAAAACACACAAAACAGCTACATGGTACAACTCGTGCTTTGTTACATAACATGGTAGTTGGAGTTTCTGAAGGATTTACAAAGAGTCTTGAACTTGTTGGTATCGGATTCCGTACAGCAGTTAAAGGGAATGTATTGACAATGAATGTTGGTTATTCTCATCAGGTAGAAATGCCAATTGCTGATGGACTTCAGGTAACATGTCCAAGCGCTACTGAAATTACAGTAGCAGGTATTGATAAACAACTTGTTGGTGAATTTGCTGCAAACATCCGTGCTGTACGTAAACCAGAACCTTACAAAGGAAAAGGTATTCGCTATAAAGGTGAACATATCCGTCGTAAGGAAGGTAAGACAGCTGGTAAGAAATAGTAGTGGGAGAGGAGTAAGAGTATGATTAATAAAGTATCACGTAATGAACAACGTATTCGTCGTCATAAACGCGTTCGTAGAAAAATTAGCGGTACTCCTGAATGCCCACGTCTATGCGTATTCAGAAGTAACGCAAACATCGAAGTTCAAATCATTGATGATGTTGCTGGAAACACATTGGTCAGTGCTTCTAGTGTAAACATGAAATTGGAAAATGGTGGAAACATCGAAGCCGCTAGCAAAGTTGGTGCAGAAATTGCAAAACGTGCAAGCGAAAAGAATATTAAGAAGGTCGTATTTGATCGTGGTGGATATATCTACACAGGTCGTATTAAGGCACTTGCAGAAGCAGCTCGCGAAGCTGGCTTAGAATTTTAGGAGGTCACATCATGGCAATGGAAAGAAAACCTAGAAGAGACCAAAAAGAATTTGAAGAACAAGTTGTTGCGATCAACCGTGTTACTAAAGTAGTTAAAGGTGGACGTCGTTTCCGCTTTGCAGCTCTAGTTGTTGTTGGTGATCGTAAAGGGCGTGTTGGTATCGGTACTGGTAAAGCAAATGAAGTACCTGATGCAATCAAAAAAGCAATCGAAGATGCTAAGAAAAATGTATTTACAGTTCCTATTGTGGGGACAACAATTCCTCATGATATCGTAGGTAACTATGGAGCAGGTAGCGTATTTATGCGCCCAGCTACAGAAGGTACTGGTGTTATCGCAGGTGGTGCTGCCCGTGCAGTTCTTGAACTTGCAGGTATCAATGATATCTTGACTAAATGCTTAGGTTCACGTACTAAGATCAATGTTGTTCGTGCTACAGTTGATGCATTGCAGAACTTAAGAACATTAGATGAAGTTGCTGCGCTTCGTGGTAAGAAGCCAGAAGAAATTCGCGGGTAAGGAGGACAAAGTTAATGAAACTACATGAAATGACTAGTACCGAAGCTCGCAAGAGTAGAAACCGCGTAGGTCGTGGACCTGGAAGCGGAAATGGTAAAACATCTGGCCGTGGACAGAAAGGTCAGAAAGCAAGAAGCGGTGGAGGCGTTCGTCTTGGTTTCGAAGGTGGACAGACACCATTAGCAAGACGTTTACCAAAACGTGGATTCACTAACTTCAATCGTAAAGAATATGCAGTTGTAAATGTTGAAACATTAAACCGTTTTGAAGATGGAACAACTGTTAATATGGCACTTCTAATTGAAGAAAAAATTGTTAAGAAAGAACTTTGTGGATTAAAAGTTTTAGGCAATGGTGAATTAACTAAAAAATTAACAGTTCAAGCTGTTAAATTCTCTAAATCTGCAAAGGAAGCAATCGAAAAAGCAGGCGGAACAGCCGAGGAGATCTAAAATGGCATTCCGTGGCAAGGCAATATTTACAAACAAAGATATTCGTAATCGTATCTTGTTTACATTATTTGCCTTTCTTGTGTACCGATTAGGTTCAGCTATTACAGTACCAGATGTAAATACAGCAGATCTTGTTGCGGGTATCGAAGATAATTCGTTATTCGCAATGATCAATCTGCTTGGTGGTGGTGGCTTGGAGCAATTCTCAATATTTGCGTTGGGTGTTACACCATATATTACAGCTTCTATCATCATTCAGTTATTAAGCATGGATGTAGTGCCTCATTTATCTGAGCTTGCAAAGAATGGGGCGACGGGAAGAAAGACATTGGATAAATACACTCGCTATTTAGCTGTTGTATTTGCTTTTGTTCAATCATTCTCTTTAGTTTATGGATTCTCTCAAACCTATACGACTTTGATCGAAGGTGGAGTTACCATGGCTAAGATCATGTATATTGCTACGATCTTTACTGCAGGAAGTATGTTCCTTGTATGGATTGGTGACCAAATTTCGATAAAAGGAATTGGTAATGGTATTTCAATGGTAATTATGGCTGGTATCGTAGGTCGTATGCCTCAACAATTTACAGATGCATGGACAACACTTATTGGTGCAGAAAGTACAATTGAAAATGGAGCCTGGTTATTTGCAGGATATATATTGGTTTATCTATTGATCATTATTTTTGTTACATTGATCAATACAGCAGAGCGCCGTATTCCAATTCAATATACTTCAAGTTCTATTCAGTTAAGCAAACGTAGTGAGAGTAATTATCTTCCACTAAAGGTTAACTCGGCAAGTGTTATTCCAGTAATCTTCGCCTCATCTTTGATGATGGCACCATTACAAATTGCAAGTTTTTTCCCGACTAATGACATCATTCGTACGATGCAGGATTGGTTGGGATTACGAACATGGTATTCATTAGTGATCTATGTGTTGTTGATTTTATTCTTTACATTCTTCTATACGAAGATGCAGATCAATCCTGAAAAAATTAGTGAAAATCTTGGGAAATCTGGTGCTTACATTCCAAGTGTTAGACCAGGAACAGAAACTAAGAACTACGTAAATAAGGTATTATCAAGAATTACAGTACTGGGTTCAATTTGTTTGGCTTTGATTGCGGTGTTACCTCATATCATGCCACTTATCTGGACTGATATGCCAACTAGCATGGCTCTTGGTGGAACAGGAATGATCATTGTTGTCGGTGTTGCAATTGAGACCGTACGACAAGTACAAGGTTTGATCACACAAAAATCTTATAAAAAATATTTTGAAGACTAAGTAGTCTATGGAGTAAAAGTATGAATATCTTTATCATGGGTGCTCCTGGTTCAGGAAAAGGAACATTCTCAAGCCGTATCAAAGAGGAATTTAATTTGAATCACATCTCAACCGGTGATATCTTCAGAGAAAATATTGCTAATGAGACTGAGCTTGGGTTGCAGGCAAAATCGTATACTGAAAAAGGTTTGCTTGTACCTGATGAGATTACCAATAATATGGTTAAAGAATACTTGAGCCATTTAGCTGATAAAAAGAATGGATATTTGTTGGATGGATATCCAAGAACTTTAGATCAGGCAAAAGCATTTGAAGAAATGACAAAAGGAACAGACTTAGCTGTTGAAAAAATCGTAGTTATGGATGTTCCATTTGATGAACTGACTCGCCGAATCACAGGTCGTCGTCTTTGTAAAAAATGTGGAGCTATCTTTAACGTTTATTCAAAACCTCCAAAAACAGAAGGTGTTTGCGATGAATGTGGTAGTACATTAACTCAAAGAAAAGATGATAATGAAGAAAGCTTGAAAGTTCGTTTAGATGAATATGCAAAAAATACCGAACCGGTAATCGCATATTATGAAGAAAAAGGCATGGTTTCTCGTATTGATGCTTCAAAAGCTATCGATGCGATATGGCCTGAATTAAAAGAAACCTTGAAAAACAAGTAGATTGCGCTTATAATAAATAGGCGCAATTTGCTTGCGTTATTTTATATATCACGTTTCTGCTAAAATCCGTATATTTATATACGCATTTTAGAAGGTACTTTAAATACGTGATAGGAAAGGACAGAGAAATGAAAGTAAGACCATCTGTAAAACCAATCTGTGACAAGTGTCGCGTAATCCGACGCAAGGGGCGCATCATGGTAATCTGTGAGAACCCAAAACACAAACAGAGACAAGGAAACTAAGAAAAGTA
>ENA-OQET01000394-OQET01000394.1-human-gut-metagenome-genome-assembly--contig:-NODE-394-length-23419-cov-3.756440_pt1 | contig 23419 bp, 26 predicted proteins | sample MGYA00242800_ERZ504645 | MGnify/ENA primary metagenome ERZ504645 (study PRJEB26092, sample SAMD00036308) | human gut metagenome | host: Homo sapiens | study: EMG produced TPA metagenomics assembly of... | reverse complement strand
AGTTATGTTTGAATATTTTATAGTCAGCCAGTCGTTTGAATGGTCTTTTTTTGTGCATACAAAAATAAATATACATTTGATATAATATAGGCATTAGAAAGAGTGATAATATGGCATATCAGGCACTATATAGAAAGTATAGACCATCCAATTTTGATGAAGTAGTTGGTCAGCAACCTATTATACAAACATTAAAGAATGCAATTGTGCAAAATCGTATTGCGCACGCATATTTATTCTGCGGTCCTAGAGGAACTGGAAAAACATCAATTGCGAAAATATTTGCGAAAATGTTGAATTGTGAAGATGAATCTAATAAACCTTGTGGAAAATGTACCAACTGTAAAATGGTACAAAATGGTTCACATCCAGATATCATCGAAATTGATGCTGCTTCAAATAATGGTGTAGATGAAGTTCGTAATTTGATTGATAAGGTAAAATATGCTCCAATGCAGGGTAAATATAAAGTCTATATTATTGATGAGGTTCATATGATGACTGCTGGTGCTTTCAATGCCCTATTAAAGACAATTGAAGAACCACCTGCACATGTCGTATTTATTTTAGCAACAACTGAACCTAATAAGGTTATTCCTACTATTATATCTAGATGTCAAAGATTTGATTTTAATAAAGTGTCTCAAAAAGACATTGAAAAAAGATTATCAATCGTATGTAAAGAAGAAAAGATTGAAATTGATCCAGAAGCTATTTCTTTGATTGCTCAGCTGGCAGATGGAGGGAATGAGAGATTCTTTATCCATTCTAGATCAATGTATCGCATATTGTTCATCTAATATTACTGTAGATAATGTAAGAGAAATTTATGGAGTATTAACAACATCCGATATAGGAAAGTTGTTTGAACATTTATATGCACACGAAGTCGATGCGTTGATTCAACAGATTCAAGAGTGTTCAGATAAAGGAATGGATCTAAAAAGATTAACCAGTGATTTTATAACTTTGTTAAAGGAAAGTATCATACTGGATTATTCCAGTAATTCACAGCTTGTTAGCAATACTCATAAAGAAGTCATTGAAAAGTATTTATTAAAATCCCCTTCCCCATTTCGCTTCAATGTTTTAAATGAATTAATGGATGTTTTTAATAAATATAATTATGCATCCAATGTGTTGGATTATTTAGAAACAGCTTTATTAAAATCAATATCAAATTCATATGAAATAAAGTCTAAAACAACTCGTGATGTTATAGAAGATTCAGATAGAGAAAATAAAGAAAATTTCGCTAAATCAAGTGATTTATCATATGATTTAACATCTGAAAAATCAGAAATTGATAAAAAAGTGCCTAAAAATAGCAAAAATACCGGTATTTCTGAGTTGGAAACAATTTCTGATGTTTCACGTGAAACATTAAAAGAGTTAGGAAATAGGATAGTAAAATCATATTGAACGATGAATATATATTACAATTGCTGGTAGGAGCTAATAAAACAGAAAGAAAGATAGATACCGCAAAAATGGATGAAAGAAATATGTATTTAGCGGATTTAGAATATGCAAAATATGCAAATAGTTTGCGCAACATAGCTATTGTTGCTAGTGGAGATAAATACATTGTTGTAGCGGTTAGAAGTGAATTGGAGGCAAAAGAAATTAATGAAATGCAGCTTACGCAAGGATTTGAAGATTTTATGGAACAAGTTCTTGGAAAAGCAAAGAAAATATTTGCGATAGATCATATTCAACAAACAAGAGTGTTGGAAGAATTTAAAGAAAGAATGATTCAAGGTACCTTACCTGAACCAGTTGATGTAATTATAAGTAGAAGTAATTCATCTGATAAAGAGAAGAAGTTAAGTGAAGAGGAACAGATGATTGAATTGTTTCCAAACATTGAAATAGTGAATGATTAGAAAGAGTGATAGATATTATGTATCCAAAGAAATTCGAAGATTTGATCCAGGCGTATTCTAAATTACCAGGTGTAGGAAGAAAAACAGCTGAAAGATATGCTTTTACTACATTAAATTGGGATGAGGAGTGGATAAATGAATTTATCACTTCCCTATCTTCTATTAAAGATGGTATTAAACGTTGCGAAGTGTGTGGCAATCTATCAGATGGAGATAAATGTGAATTTTGTATGAATGATACAAGGAATCATAATGTTATATGTGTTGTACAATCTCCCAAAGATATAGCTGCGATAGAATCTATGCAGGAATATAATGGTGTATATCATGTTTTAAATGGATTGATTAATATTCAGAAAGGTATCTTACCGGAGAATTTAAATATACAATCGTTAGTGAATAGAATAAATGATGACATAGAGGAAGTGATTATTGCAACAGATCCTACAGTAGAAGGAGAAACGACAGCTTTATATATCACAAAGTTATTAGATGGAAGAACTAAGGTAACAAGGCTTGCTCACGGTATACCAATGGGCGGACATTTGGATTATACAGATGCACATACTCTATTAAAGGCTTTTGAAGGAAGAAAATAACTATATCTTATCAATCGTATGAATTATTTATGAATAATCATACGAATTTTTCTTGTTTTTATGAATAATATATGATTTTTCAACCGGTTTTCATATTATTTTTACTAAATCATACGATTAATATATGAAATAAGAACACATGGACAAATATTTTTGTTAAAATCATATGAATAGTAAATAATATATGATTTAAATATATGAAAATCATATATTATAGAAATATCTTTAAATAAATTATATAATACATATTCTGATTAGTCATATGAATAAAATATGAAAAATATTTAACAGTATAAATGAATTATTAATTTCATATGAATGAGAGTAGTATAAAATGTTAAATCATATGAAATAGAAAAGATTGATTTTTAATTCATATGAATAACAAAAATAAGTGTGATTGTAATATGAAAAAGAGAAATAAGAATCCTATATAAATTATCGGATGTGAAAAATACATATGAATTTCCTATGAAGTTGTAGATTTTAAAAAAATATTGTGCTATAATCAACTCTGAAAAGAAAATGCTGATGTATGAAAATCATAGGAAAGGGGATCGACATGTTAGAAAATGAAAAGCCAATCGACGTGTTTTATGATATGGATATTTCTCAGATCTGCCAGCATTTTTCTAAATCAAGAAATACAGTAGATAAGGCAGTAGCAAAATTAGTAAAAAGATTATCCAGACAAGGATTGGAAGTATAAAAATCCAGAAACAAGACGTATTACAATAAAGGCAGAAGGGGTAGAAAAATTATCAAATTACTTCAGAAAAGAAAAACATGAAGTATCTACTGTAGAGATGGAATTACGGTATGAGAATGATAAATTAAAAGCTATTATAGAAGAAAAAGAAAAATCTCAACAAAAAATAGAACAATTATATCAGGAAAGATTAGCGATAGAATTAGAAAAACATCAACAAACCTTCTTATTGGAACAGAAGTCAAAAGATGAAACGATTGAAAAATTAGAATATGAAAATCAGATGTTAAAGGAAGAAAATTCTTCTATTGAATCCATGAAAAAAGAAATAGAAGAATATAAGAAAAAAGAAGAAGAATATAACTCAAAGTCCTTCTTCTATCGTTTAACACATAAGTTTTGATCATTCATTGCTCTGGCAATTTTGCTAGGGCAATTTTTTTCATATTTCGTATTTATTTTGTTTAATATATGATTGAAAACGAGATACCATCATGATTATCTATGTATTCATATTCCAATTCATAATCGATATGATTTTCATATGATGTAATATCAGCACATAATTGTCCATGTTCAAAATTATATGTATATCTTTCGGTTCGAAATGATGTTATCGGTTTTATATTGGTTGGAATATCATATTGTTGGATCCAACCTAAAATTTCTGGATCCTTAATTTTATTTATATTGGTTGTTTGTATTTCTTTTTCATATTCATAATGTGTTATTGAATCCTTTTTTATTTTTAGAGTAAAGATATGTGTATTTTTCAATCGTACGTATTCTTAATGCACCATTCATATGTTTGATTTTTTGATCATTTGTATCATAGTATGTATTTGTTTGTAAGATTGGTTTCTTAAATTCATATGAATTTAAGATTTTTTGAAATTGTTCTTTGCTTACTAAAATTTTTAATTCTCTTTCAATATAGTTTTCCATTTAAATCACCTACCATAAAATATGGTACAATGGTTTTAATTGAAAGGAAAGTGGTATTGATGCGGTTTACGATTATTTCTCGTCCGGATGATCATTCTAAAGAAGTTTCTGATTATTTACGTAGACGATGTGAAGAAACAGGCTGGAAATTTGATGAATCTGATTTTGAACTGGTTTTATCTGTTGGTGGAGATGGAACATTACTAAGAAGTATCCATGAACATTTAGATAAACTAGATCATATATCTTTTGTGGGAATTCACACTGGAACATTAGGTTTTTTTTCACAGATTATACGGATAAAGAAATTGATGCATTTATCAATGATATCAGGCAAGATGAATGTAATATAGAAAAATGCACCTTTATTGAAAATTTTACGTTCACCGTCAAAAATGAGGAAAATCTTTTATTGCGTAAACGAAGATTCGTATTGAATCGTTATTAAAAACATTATCAACTTGTGTATATATCGATGGTGAATTTTTTGAACATACTACAGGTTCTGGTATCTGTGTCAGCACACAAGCCGGTTCGACTGCCATTAATAGAGCTTTACAGGGGGCTGTAATTGATTCTGGACTTAATGTATTACAGCTTTGTGAAATTATGCCGATAGCTCATAAATCACATCATTCTTTACGATCTCCGTATATCATGAAATCTGATCGAAAAATTTTGGTAAAAGGTGAAGATCTGAGTTTAGCACATGCTGGATATGATCACTTGGAAACGGATTTAAATGGAATATCAGAAATAATGATCAGTACTTCGGATAAATACGTTCGATTCGCCCGCTATCGCAAGTATTCATATTTAAAACGTTTAAAGAATCTATATTAAAAGGTTATCTGAATGATAACCTTGATTTTTTTGTTCTCTTTATCTTTTTGAATTTTTTAAATTTTGGAAGGTGTATCTCAATATTGTTTTTAGATAATGGAGAGATATTCATGATGATACCAAAGGCAATAAAATAAGATAAAATACTACTTCCACCATATGAAATAAGTGGTAAAGTAATACCGGTGATTGGTAATAAACCAACGATCATTCCTAAATTTTGTATTTGTTGATATAACAACATAGAAATGATGCCTATGACGATAAAACGATCTGTTTTATTTTTAGTATTATAAGCAATCTTACATAAATACAAATCCATCAGCATACATATAAATAAGATGAAAGTTGTACCTAATAATCCAAAACATTGCCCAATTGCCGCAAAGATAAAGTCTGTATGAGCTTCTGGAATGGCAATGATGTTTGCCTGTAAACCATAGCCTGTCAGTCCGGAACTTCCAAGTGATAACAAGGCAGTATATAGCTGGTTGGAACTACCTGTAATATAACTTTCTGGATCCAGCCAGGATTCAATACGCTGTAAACGATAAGCTGAGATAAAAGATGATAAGACATCCGGAAATTGGAAGTATAAAAAGAAGAATCCGCCGATAAAGAGAATGATCAATACCGCAAGGATCCATACATATTGTTTTTTAATACCAGAGCACATTAACAAGACTAAAGTATTAAAACAGATGATAAGACATAATCCGGTATCCGGCTGAAGAAAGATTAGGATTAATGGAGGTAATAATATCTTGGCAAGTTCAATTAAAAGTCTTAAGTCATTTCGCCATGTTTGTTCTGGATATTTATCTTGATGAATATTGATTGTTTGAGATGTCATGATAATCAAAACAATTTTTATAAATTCACTAGGTTGAAAGCTACCTACAATTGGAAACTGAAACCACGAAACAGAACCATTGATTGATGGTGCAAATGGCAGGTGAATATTTGTGTTACCTGTAACACTAATCAACAATGATGAAATAAACAAGTAGGCAAGACATATTAATAAAAAATTATATATTTTTCGAATATAACGATATATTACTTCATTTTGAATCATTGTAATAATGGTTAATGCACCAAAACCAATGATATACCACATGATCTGACGACCTAGATATCCTAATCCACTTCCATCACTGATAAGATTAAATGCATTATATAAGGAAAAGAAACTAGTGAGTCCAAACAGGATCAGGATTCCAATAAAACCTATATCGAAAGAAAATGTATGATTCTTGATTGTTATGGTATGTTTCACTTACTATGCCCCCTAAGTTATTAATTAGTATAACATAATTTATGTTTAGACCAAAAAATTTGATATAATACTTGAGTTGAAGAGGTTAATTTATGGCAGAGAAAAAATATACTCCAATGATGATGCACTATATAAAATTAAAAGAAGAGAATCCAGATTCGATCCTTTTTTATCGTCTGGGAGATTTTTATGAAATGTTTTTTGAAGATGCGAAAATTGCCAGTCAAGAATTGAATCTTGTACTAACTGGAAGAAGTGCAGGCGTTGAAGAAAAAGTACCGATGTGTGGCATACCTTACCATGCGGCCAATTCATATATTCAAAGACTTGTAAAGAAGGGCTATAAAGTAGCTATATGCGAACAGCTATCCAATCCAAGCCAGTCAAAAGGACTAGTGGATCGAGGAATCATAAAAATCATCACACCAGGAACATATATGGATAGTGCTTTGGATGAAAAACAAACCAACTATATGGCCTCTGTTTCAGTATCGAGTTTTGAGATTGTTGTCGTATATTGTGAATTAAGCACAGGTGAGCTAAAATATCAGACTTTAGAAAGATCATTGGTAAGTTTACAGAAAGCTTTGATGGAACAGCATGTCAGTGAAGTGGTATTACCAATGTCTTTTGATAAGAGATGGTTAAATGCATTTGAAGAAATGGACAGCATTCTAGTTTCTTTGCAGAAGAAAGCTTCTTTAGATTCTGAGGATGAAAAGTTGCTTCCTTTAAATCCTAGTGAAAATTTGATCAATGCATTTTCGCTGTTGATGGCTTATTTAAAAGAAACACAGAAACAGCATATTGATCATTTTATGCCGATGGAATCAATGGATATGGAAAAAGTCCTGGTCATGGATTTTGAAACCAAAAATCATCTGGAATTAACCAGTTCACATTCTACTAGTGCAAAAGCAGAAAGCTTATGGAGCTTTATGGATCGTTGTCAAAGTGCAATGGGTTCCAGACTTTTGAAGCGGTGGATCGAAATGCCATTAATTGATGTAATGAAATCATCAAACGTCAAAAAGCGGTTAAAACTTTGACAGAAGATTTTTTATTACGAGAAAATCTAAAAGAACATCTTGTCTATGTATATGATATGGAACGTTTGGCAAGTCGTATGGCTTATGGAAATGCAAGCCCAAAAGATGTCCTTCAGCTTGTCGCGACTTTAAAACATGCCAAACCTATATTAAATCTTGCCGCTAATATAGAAGGTTGGTCAGAATTTCAGAATGTAAATGACTGCCATGAATTATATGAAACGATCCAAGGTGCTATTGTGGATAATCCTCCTTTGACTTTAAAAGAGGGTGGCGTTTTTAATGATGGTTATAATGCACAGCTTGATCAAATTCGAATGATTGCCAAACAAGGCAAAGACTTTATTTTAGAACTCGAGGCTAAGGAAAGAGAAAGAACACAAGTTAAATCATTAAAAATTGGTTACAATCGTGTTTTTGGATATTATATCGAAGTACGAAATGGAAATTTATCGGCTATTAAAGATGAATTTGGATATGTACCTAAACAAACACTTGCCAATGCAACACGTTTTATAACGCAGGAATTAAAAGAAAAAGAAGATCAAATACTGCATGCTCAGGAAGAAAAAGTAAAATTAGAGCAGGCATTATTTGATGATCTATTATCAAAAATCAAAGAAAATCTTTTTGATCTTCATACATGTGCTAAAGCTCTTGCGACAATTGATGTATTTGTATCTTTATCGCTGCTTGCTAGTGATAAAGGATACGTATGTCCTGAATTTCATGCAGAATCTAGTATTGATATTGTAGAAGGGAAACATCCAATCCTGGATGATCGAATGAAAAAGAAAAAATATGTTTCTAACGATTGGAAGATGAACAAAGATGAAACCATTCAATTGATCACAGGACCAAACATGGGTGGTAAATCAACATACATGCGTCAGAATGCTTTGTTGGTGATCATGGCACAAATGGGAAGTTTTATACCATGTAAAAAAGCAGTGATGCCTATCTTTGATCGTATCTTTACACGAATTGGTGCCAGCGATGATATCTTAACTGGAAAATCTACATTTATGGTGGAAATGATGGAAGCAAACATCGCATTGCGTTATGCGACAAAGCATTCATTGATTCTTTTTGATGAAATTGGTCGAGGTACAGCTACATATGATGGAATGGCGTTGGCTCAGGCAATGTTGGAATATATTGATGAAGCTATTCAGGCAAAAACTTTGTTTTCAACACACTATCATGAACTAACCGATATGGAACAAGAACATCCTTCTATGCATAATGTTCATGTAGATGTAAGAGAAAAGAAAGAAGAAATTGAATTTAGATATCGTATTGTAGAAGGAAAAGCGGATAAATCATATGGTATCAATGTTGCACGTCTGGCTCACTTACCAAAAGTCGTTTTAGATCGTGCAAAACAATTATTGAATGAATATGAAAACAGGGATGATACAAAAGGGTATCAACCAAGTTTATTTGTCATGGATCCAGTGCAGCCTGAAAAATCAAAATTACTGCAGAGATTACAACAATTGGATATAGATTCTATGACACCACGTGAAGCTTTAGATTGTTTATATGAATTAAAGAAATTATCAAATGAAATAGATTAAGGAGGCTTTCATGTCCAAGATACATGTTTTAAGCGAACATTTGACAAATATGATTGCTGCCGGAGAAGTAGTTGAAAGACCAGCAGGCATTGTAAAAGAATGCGTTGAAAATAGCATTGATGCTAAAGCCAAGACAATTGAAATCGAAGCTTTCCAAGGCGGTATCGAAAGATTGATCATTACAGATGATGGAATAGGTATGGACAAAGAAGATGCTCATTTAGCTTTTATGCGCCATGCCACCAGTAAGATGCATTCGGAAGAAGATCTTTTCAATATTCATACGATGGGATTCCGTGGAGAAGCTCTGCCTAGTATCGCATCTGTCGCTAAAGTCGAACTGAATACCAATGATTCTAACGAATCTACTTTAATAAGATACAGCTATGGAGAATTGATCTGTGAAGAATCTTCATCTTGTCCTAGAGGAACTAAAATAGATATTTCAGGTCTTTTCGTCAAAACTCCAGCTCGCTTTAAACATTTAAAAAGCCCAAGTTATGAATTTTCGGTTATTGCGGATATCGTGAATAAGATGGCTTTATCTCATCCTGAGATTCGCTTTAAATTATCACATGACGGAAGAGTTGTGTTTCAAACAAGCGGAAACGGAAAAATCCAGGAGATTCTTTATCAGATGTATGGTAGAGAAGTTGCGGAAAATGCGGTTTATTTTGAAGGAAAAAAATGATGATTTTAAGATTCATGGTTATGCTATTCAACCTAAGATCAACCGTGCTACTAAGTATTTTATGTATATTACGCTAAACACTCGTCTGATTCGAAGCGTTCCGATCCAAAAGGCAATATTGGATGCATATTCACATTTTTTACCACCAAATCGTTTTCCTATTGTGGTATTACAAATTGAATCCGATGCACAATTGGTGGATGTCAATGTCCATCCAAATAAATGGGAAGTTCGTTTATCGAAACAAAACGATCTTTTAGAGCTTGTCAAAAATACGATTCGAGATTCTTTAAGTAATTCGCTGCAAACTGTGCAAATCAAGCCAAAAGTAAAAACTCCAATCTTTGAACAGGAAACATTGAATTTTCCCTATCCAATAAAAAATGAAAGAAAGACAGAATCGATCATTGAAAAGGGGTTTAAGAAAAAAGAAGAATATGAAAAATCATATGATTATCCTATAAAGACAAATCCTAGCATCAAAGAAGAAAAGATCGAATATCCTACAGAACTTGAAGTTTTGACAAAACCAGAACTTCAAAAAGAAAAATCAATTGAAGAAATTGAAAGCGTAGAAAAAGCAGTAGGATATGAATTCTTTTATCATTTAAAAGTAATTGGACAATTAAAAGAATCTTATATTTTATGCGAGAATGAAGATGGACTTGTTATTATAGATCAACACGCAGCTCAAGAAAGATATCATTATGAAATGTTACAGGAAACTTTAAATAAGCCTTGTAACAATCTTCAACCTTTGATGCTGCCGATTCAACTTGATGTATCATCCAATATAATGTCACAAGTAAATACGATCAATGAAAAACATCTTTCTTTGGCTTAGAATTTGAACCATTTGGAAACGATCAGTTGATCGTAAGAGAAATTCCATTATGGTTTCAGGATGTACATGAAGAAGCATTTTTATACGATCTTTTAGATTTTTTTGAAAAAGACAATGAAATTGATATGTCCAAGCTTAGAAAACATGTTTTGGCTACAATGGCCTGTCATAGTTCAATTCGATTTAATCGTTCTTTGACCATGGATGAAATGAAACAAGTAATTGAAGATTTAAAGAAATGCAAACAACCTTATCATTGTCCTCATGGAAGACCAACCATCATCACGATGAGCGATCATGATCTAAGAAAGGAATTTGAACGTGGATAGAAAGAAAATACTTGCAATCGTAGGACCAACAGGAATTGGAAAGACAAGTTTATCTATTAGGCTTGCCAAGTTGTTTGATGGAGAAATCATATCTTGTGACAGTATGCAGGTTTATAAACAAATGAACATTGGAACCGCAAAAGTTACCGAAAGAGAAAAGGAAGGGATTCCTCATTATCTTTTGGATGAGCAGGAATATGATGAACCATATAATGTAATGATTTTTCAAACAAAATGCCGCGATGCGATCCAGACAATTCAAAATAAAAATAAACTGCCTATATTATGTGGAGGGACAGGATTATATCTAAAAGCTGCTTTATATGATTATGAATTTGAAGAAGAACAGGAAGATACAGAATACACAGCGTATTTACATTCTCTATCAAACGAACAGCTTGTTGAACTTCTCAAACAAAAAGATGAAAAAGCCCTTGAAAAGATTCATCCAAATAACCGAAAAAGAGTAATCAGAGCTTTACAAATAGCACACAGTGGTAAAAATAAAACACAAAGAGAAGAAGAACAATGTCATGAGCCTTTATATGATATATTTTTTCTTGGACTGGATATAGATAGAGATATTCTTCATGAGAGAATTAATAAACGAGTTGATTTAATGTTTAAAGAAGGACTTGTTAAGGAAGTGGAAGAATTATTTTCAGATCCGCAAACATGGGGTTATACAAGTTTTCAAGGAATCGGATATAAAGAATTCAAAGAATATTTTGAACATACCAGAACGTTGGAAGAAGTGAAAGATAAAATAAAAGTTCATTCACGTCAATATGCCAAAAGACAATATACATGGTTTAAAAACCAAATGAAGGTTCATTGGTTTGATCGAGAAGACGAAGAACAAATCGTAAAGTCTGTGAAAGAGTGGTTATATGAATAACGAAAGAAGTGCTTTGCTGCTGGGGAATGAAGCTTTAGAAATTTTAAAGAATAAAACAGTATTGGTCGTTGGCATTGGAGGTGTTGGTTCTTTTTGTGTCGAAGCTTTGGCGCGTACAGGAATTGGCCACTTGATTTTAGTGGATAAAGATAAAATCGAATCCAGCAATATTAATCGTCAGTTGTTGGCTACCACGGAAACAATTGATCAAGTCAAGGTTATTGTCATGAAAAAGAGGATCCAAACCTTAAATCCAGAATGCAAGGTTGATATGTATGACTGTTTTTATGATTGCTCGATGGATGAGAAGATATTTTCACAAAAAATTGATTTTGTGATTGATTGTATTGATTCGATAAAATCAAAACAGGATTTGGCTATGGCATGCATTCAAAGAGATATCCCATTTTTATCAAGTATGGGAACAGCTAGACGGTTAGATCCGTCAAAACTTGAAATAATGGAACTGGAAAAGACAAGTTATGATCCAATTGCGAAAAGAATGCGAAATTGGAAACGAAAAAACAAAATTCGAAATAAGATATGGGTCGTCTGTTCTACGGAACCTCCAAGACCTGTAGAAGCAGGAAAGCCATTACCAAGCATGATCTTCGTACCAGCAAGTGCAGGTTTGTTATTGGCAAGTGAATGTGTGAAGAAACTGATCAATAAATAATAGCTATAGAAAAATTTCTATAACTTTTAGAAAAGAGGAATTTTATGGTTAAAAAGATTTCATTGAGTGCGATGTTTTTTTGCGTTAGGATTAATCTTACCTTTTTTTACAGGTCAGATACCTCAAATTGGAAGTATGTTATTGCCGATGCATATTCCCGTTTTTTTAATGTGGGTTTATTTGTGGTTGGAAATATGGTGGTGTGATTGGATTTTTATTGCCATTGATGCGTTATGCTTTATTTGGCATGCCACCAATTTATCCAACAGGAATTGCGATGTCATTTGAATTAGCTACCTATGGAATTGTATCAGGGTGGTTGTTTAATAAAGGAAAATGGCAATGCGTGATTGCCCTTTATAAATCAATGATCATGGCTATGATAGCTGGAAGGATCGTATGGGCTGTTATTGAGATGGTGTTGCTTGGAATAGGAGAAGGCGGATTTACTTTTACGATGTTTTTAAGTGGTGCTATCATTCAGGCTTTACCTGGTATCATCTTGCAGCTAATACTCATTCCTGCAATCATGGTAGCTCTAGATAAAGCCAATTTGCTCCCATTTAAAAAAGAGGATAGTTCCTATATAGAAATCGGTAAGAGTTAAGAATATGTTCTTAGCTCTATTTTTATATGAAGAAATCCTTTAAAAACAAGGTTTTTGCTATTGAAAAAAATCAAATGTATGATATTATGCATGAGCTATGAAAACAAAAATTCAGCTGATCGATAAGATCTCAAATCAAGTCATTTATGAAGGCAAGGCATTGATTGAATCCAATCTATCAAAAGAAAAATTAGTTTTTCAAGATGAAGAGAGAACATATGTTTGGAAAGTCTTTGAAAAAGGATTGATCATCGAGACAATTTCCGAAGCCAATGTTCATTTAACTCTGCGGCAGGATCATAGTACCCAAGGGCATATTCGTACGGACTTTGGACAAATAGACTTGCAATGTAGAACAACTCTATATAAAATAGATAAAAATTATGTAGAAGTTGTTTATGAACTGCTCCAGGGAAAAGACAGTCAAAATTTTCATTTTATACTCTATAAGATGAATGAGGAGGAATTACATGAAATCCATTGATATAGAATTGAAGCAGGCAATAAAAGAAGCGGTAAAGAAAGCATTTGATATTGAACTAGAAGAAAACAATATTGTTATCGAAACACCTAAGGTAAAAGATCATGGCGATTTTTCTACCAATGTCGCAATGCAGTTAACACGACAGTTGAGACAGAATCCAAGAATGATTGCGGAAAAGATCGTAGCCAATATTGAAAGCGAAAATGTAGAAAAAATGGATATTGCCGGACCAGGATTTATCAACTTTATTCTTTCAAAAGGACGTTTTACAAAAGTAATCGAAGAAGTTTTAAGTAAACGTGAGAATTTTGGTCAACAACCTTCAAATGGTATTAAGGTCAATCTAGAATATGTAAGTGCCAACCCAACAGGTTCGCTCCATCTAGGTCATGCACGTGGAGCTGCATGGGGAGATAGCTGTGCAAGGATCATGAAAAAAGCAGGATATGATGTGACTCGTGAATACTATGTAAATGATGCGGGAAATCAGATCACTAATCTTGCATTATCATTAAATGCTCGTTATCGTCAGGCACACGGTATTGAAACTGAAATAGGTCAGGATGGTTATTTAGGTGAAGATGTTAAACAAAAGGCTGAACAGCTTGCCAAAGATTATCCTGAAAAATATTTAGAACCAACTGAAGAAAACTTAAAATTCTTTAGAAAAGAAGGAATTAAATTCGAATTAGATAAGATCAAGGCCGATCTTGATAATTATCGTGTTCATTTTGATGTATGGTCAAGTGAACAAACGATTCGTGATTCAGGAGATGTAGACAGAGCCTTAAAAGTACTTGATGAAAAAGGCTATACTTATGAATCCGAAGGAGCGCTTTGGTTCAAGACAACTGAATTAGGCGATGATAAAGACCGTGTATTAAGAAAAACAGATGGATCTTATACATATTTAGTTCCAGATATCGCATATCATAATGATAAATATAAACGTGGATATGATTTACTGGTAGATTTTCTAGGAGCTGATCATCATGGATATATTCCTAGATTAAAGGCTAGTATGCAGGCTTTAGGGAATGATCCAGACAAACTAAATGTAGATATCATTCAGATGGTTCGTTTAGTTAGTGATGGAAAAGAAGTGAAGATGTCTAAACGTTTAGGAAATGCCACAACGATCAATGAATTATGCGACAGTGTAGGAGTCGATGCGGCGAGATATTTCTTTGTACAAAGAGCATTGGATTCACATTTGGATTTTGATATAGAGTTGGCAAAGCGCCAATCAAATGATAATCCGGTATATTATGCACAATATGCTCACGCTCGTATGTGTTCAATTCAGAAACAGGCAAAGGATATAGAACTGGCGGATTCTTTTGAAGATCTAACAGATGAAAAAGAAATTGAATTGATGAAGACACTTCAGGAATTCAATAAAGTTATTATCGAGAGTGCAAAAACAAGACAAGTTCATAAAGTTTGTCATTATATTCAAACTTTAGCTTCTAAATTCCATAGTTTCTATAATGCATGTAAAGTAATTGATAGAGACAATATGAAACTAAGTTCACAAAGATTAGCGCTTGTAAAGGCAACACAGATCGTGTTGGCAAATGCTTTAGAAACAGTTGGTGTTGAAGCTGTAGAATCAATGTAGTTGTAAGGAGTTTATGTATTATGAAACAATCAATGACTGATGTAGCATATGAAGTAATGAATGATTATGAAAATGGTGTTCCTTTTATTGAATTATGGAATACTGTAAGTGCAAAGTTGGGATTGAGTGTAAGTCAAAAAGAAGATAATATTGCACAGTTTTATACAGATCTTTCAATGGATGGGCGATTCTTGAATCTTCCTCAAAATGTATGGGATCTAAGAAGTCGTCATACATATTCAGAAAGCGTACTTGATACAGATTCAATCGCAATTGATGAGGATTCCGATGATGAAGATATGGAGTTTTCTGATCTAGCTGAAGATGATAGTGAAGAAAACAATGATGATCAAGATGAGTAAATAATTGTGCATTGTCATTCTTTTGTCACTTTTCCTTTCTAATATAGTAGTTAGAAAGGAGGAAGAATGCGTTTTGTGTCCGCTACAAAATAGCGGACTTTTTCATATATAGGATATTTGTATAAAACAAAAAATGTAGATATAATATATGAAATCTCATTTATGGTATAATGATGGCACAAAAGGAGATAGTATGTTTAAAAGTGTTCAATATGTAATAAAGGAAAACTTTTCAAATTTATATCGTATTTACTGTATTGCGAAATATGAATTATTAGCTGATATGCGCGATTCCAAATTCGGTATTTTCTGGAATTTTGCTTCGCCAGCTATTCAAGTTTTTACGTATTGGTTGATCTTTGGTGTGGCTTGGAATCGAAAACCAATAGAAGTCAATGGAATCGTTGTAAGTTATCTGCCATGGTTGATCGTTGGGTATTCAGCATGGTGGTTCATTCAGCCATGTATTCAAAATGGGTGCATGGCAATCTTTTCAAAGATCAATGTCATCACAAAAATGAAGTTTCCCGTATCAGTTTTACCGGCTACAGTTTGTGCTAAAGAAATGTTTAATCATGGTTGTATGTTGATTATCGCGTTTATTACTTTGTTATTGTGTGGATATTTTCCTAATATTCATTGGCTAGGAATTATTTATTATGCATTCTGTGCTTTCATGTTTGCGGAAGCTGTTTCTTTGATCCTTTCTGTTTTGACGATGTTATATCGTGATATTAGAAAATTAGTAAAATCATTGATTCGTATGTTTATGTATTTTTCACCTGTTATTTGGGAATGCCATTTTGCCAGCCATGTACCGTTTCATAATATTTTGAATACGATCATGAAATTAAATCCAGCCTACTATATTATTTCTGGATATCGTGATTCTATTTTTTATGGAAAGACTTTTTTAGATCACCCAGCCTTAACTTTATATTTTTGGGGTGTTGTTCTTATTCTTTTTGTGATTGGTTGTATGTTGATGTATAAGTTTAAAAAGAAATTTATTGATTTGATATAGAGGATACATATATGAAAGATTATGCGGTAAAAGTAAAAAATATATCTAAGATATACGAACTAAAAAATAAGAACAATCAGTATAAAAAGGATAAAAAACGATTTTATGCTTTAAAAGATGTATCGTTTGAAATTCAAAAAGGCGATGTTGTTGGTATTTTAGGAACCAATGGTTCTGGGAAATCCACCTTATCTTTGGTATTGGCAGGGATTTCAGATATAGATAGTGGAAGTGTTCACGTAAATGGAGAGCAGGCTTTGATTTCCATCAATACGGGATTAAATCAACAATTAACAGGTTTGGAAAACATTCGTGTAAAAGGCGCTTTGATGGGTTTAAAGAAAAAAAGAATTGATGAGATCATTGATGATGTAGTCAATTTTGCTGAACTCGGTGATTTTTTATATCAACCTGTCAAAAAGTATTCCAGTGGTATGAAATCTAGATTGGGATTTTCAATATCTCTGGCATTAAATCCAGATATCTTTATCGTTGATGAGGCTTTATCTGTTGGGGACAAGGGATTTGCGAAAAAATGTATGGATCGAATGATGCAGCTAAGAGATGATGAAGGAAAAACGATTTTTTTCGTATCGCATTCTTTGTCACAAGTGAAAAATTTCTGTAAGACCGGAATGTGGATTGAAGGCGGCGTTCTTCAAGAAGTTGGTGACATCAATCAAGTGTGTGAACATTATTCAGAGTATGTAGAACAATTAAACGCATTAAAAGGCAAGGAAAAACAAAAAGTTCTTGATGAAAAATTTGCGAAAAGATTGTTGCCGCCACAGAAAAAACGTAAGCTTTTTTCTTGTTTAATTAGAAGATTGATATGATCTTCTTTTTCTTTATGACATGAAATCTTGGAGAATTGTAAAAAAAGAAGAAATATACTAAAATCTACATAGTGTACATGTATGAAAGGATGAATATCATGAAAACAGTTATTACTTATGGAACATTTGATCTTTTTCATATTGGTCATTTAAATATTTTAAAAAGGGCAAAAGAGTTAGGCGATTATTTGATCGTTGCGGTAAGTAGTGATGAATTTAATCTTCAAAAAGGGAAAGTTTGCCAGATCAAGGATACAGATCGTATGCAGATCGTTGAGGCAATTCGCTATGTTGATAAAGTGATTCCAGAAACAAGTTGGGATCAAAAGATAGAAGATGTTAAAAAATATAATGTTGATGTTTTTGTCATGGGAGATGACTGGAAAGGAAAATTTGATTTTTTAAAGGAATACTGCGAAGTTGTGTATTTGCCAAGAACACAGGGTATTTCTACAACTCAGTTGAAAGAAGAATTAAAAGATAAGTAAGAGGGAATAAATATGTTGAAAAGAGTTATCACAAAAGTCAAAGGAGTGCAAAATACATACCTGAAATACCGAAAAACAGATATTGATCCAAATGGCTTTTTACTTGAAGCAGGGCAGGGGAAAAATATCAATGGGAATATGTTTGCGATTGCCAGGGAACTTTGTACAAATCCTGCGTGGAAAAAGTTCAAGGTTTACTGGGTCGTAACAGAAGATACATTACAGTCTGCCAAAGATAGGTTTTCCTTTTATAGCTACAATGTAGAATTTGTAGTTCGCTTAAGTGATGAGTATGCAAAACTTTTGGCAACATGTAAATATTTATTGACGGATAACTCATTTCCTCCTTTTTTTATAAAAAGAAATAATCAGATTTATTTAAATACTTGGCATGGAACACCATTAAAAACTTTGGGTAAAAGCGATATAAAAAATGCCAAATCACTTGCGAATATTCAGAAAAACTACTTAATGGCAGATTATGCTTTATTTCCAAATCTATTAACAAGAAATGTCTTTATGAAAGATTACATGTTAGAAAGTCTTTATAGAGGCAATATTTTAATGTGTGATTATCCTCGCAACAGTGTATTTTTAGATCTTGATTTTCAAGAAGAATTACGTCAAAAGTTAGGCTTGATGGATAAACAGTTGATTGCCTATATGCCTACATGGCGAGGAAGTGATCGAACAGCTGATGCGATCGTTCAAAAAAAGATATTGGAAAAATATTTTGAAGAAATCGATAAAAAATTAGAAGATGATCAAATATTCTATGTCAATCTTCATTTCCTTGTAGGAAATACAATGGATTATTCAAAATACAAACATATCAAACCATTTCCTAAGGAATATGAAACATATGATTTCTTAAGTATCTGTGATGTTCTTGTCACAGATTATTCAAGTGTCTTTTTTGATTTTGCGATTACGAAAAAGAAGATCATCTTATTTACGTATGACTTAAATGAGTATATGGAAGAAAGGGGAACCTATTTTTCTATTGAAGAACTTCCTTTTCCAATCGTGGAGACAGTTGTTAAATTGATAAATGAAATAAACTATCCAAGAGATATTTTGATGGAGCAGTTCTTGAATGAATTTTGTCGTTATAGAGATTTATTTATTCCTGAAAAAATTGTGGATCTTTTGGTGCATGGAGAGAAGAAAAATCTTATTTTGGAAAAGAATGAAAAGCAGGATCTTGTTTTAGTTTATGTAGGGGCATTAAAAGGGGATGCATTAAATCAATATCTTTTAAATGAGATTGATAAAGTGGTAGATCAATACCCAGATAAGAAGGTTATTGTTTGTTTTAGAGGAGCTGTGAACGATAAAAGAATTGAATTTTTATCACAATTAAATGAAAAAGTCGATTATTTAGCTTTAGTTAAAAAATACAATTTCAGCCTTTATCAAGTTGTTAAGGCTCGCCTAAGCTTGTCTTTTACTTTTTTTGATAAATTATTCAATAGGGGTCTACGAAAAATTATCAATCAGGAAAGAAATCGTTTCTTTTATTCCATTAAGCCTGGTCTAGTCATTAACATGTCGGGGAAGGCTCAATATATAAATTTGATGTTAGAAACATTCAAATGTCCTAAAGCAGCATATATCTTACCAAAGCCATTTGCAGGAGCGATGATTTCAACAAAAATCTATAAAAAGATGTGTGCAGATGCATCAAAGAAGTATGATCAAGTAATTGATCTTTATGATAAAGATGTAAAAGCGTATTGGAATGATAAGAAAGAAACATATTATAATGCAAGTTTTCAATTAGCCAATATCATTCATCGTTTCCATAATACATCCAATAGCATGAATGTCTGGGCTGTTGCCGTAATGAGAAATGCATATGAATTTGATTTAGGCAAGATTCATTGTCAGATCAATGAAAAGAATTATCCTTGCCATATCAATAAATTGTTTTCTTTAAATCAATATGTATCAATCGTTACATATAAAGTAGAGATTCCTACAAGTGATATTATGGAATTTGAAATTCAGAACAAATTAAAATTTGTATATCAAGATGAAAATGGATATGGATTTGAAAAAGGATGTCTTTATAGTGCTTTGGCTAGAAGAAAAGGCAAGAATAAACAAGGACCTATCAAGATTTTTGAAAAGAACAATACATCGGCTTATTTTCGTCAGTCAAAAAACAATATTTTGTATTTGACAGTTCGAAAAAAAGAATTTAACAGACAAAAACAATTGAACAAATCAAACTAGATCTTGCCTATTATTTATCAAAATCATGCCAAAGAAAAAGATTGTATTATTGTATGAAAAAGAAAGCAGTCGTTATGAAGAAAGTGCGAGTGTTTTATATGAGAAATTGATTGATGATGGATATAAGGATGCGTATTTTATCTTAGATAAAAATTATTCACATTTTCATGAAATTGCCAATAAGTATCGTACGAATATCTTATATAAAGGATCTTTTAAACATTACTTATATTTCTTTATGTCGAAGACATTTTTGGGCTCAGAGGCTTTGGTTCATGCGATTGATCTAAGAATCTCTAATAAACATGCGCTAAATAAGATCAATGACAAGTCTTTGAATTATGTCTTTTTGCAGCATGGTGTTATGTACATGGTTTCATTAGATTCTGAATCTAGAAGTTTCTTTAAACCAATGAAAACAGAAGGAAAATATCGTGTCGTTACTTCATCTGTAGAAGAAGCTAGGCATTTTATTGAATTAGGCGGATATGATCCGGAAACGATTTATGTCTGCGGACTGCCTAAATTTGATAGAAATACTTTGAATGAAGATGCGGATAAGATCGTGGTCATGCCTACATGGAGACCTTGGGAATATAACGAAGCTCGTTATGATTTTACTCAAACGAAGTATTATCAGATGCTGGTAAGAATTGTTGATGCAATTCCAGAAAAATTTAAAGATAAATTGATCGTGTTACCTCATCCGCTTTTCTTTGATGCGATCAAGGATACAGAATTTGAATTGAAACAATATCTTAATGTAACGGATAAATACGATGAAATTTTAAAGGATACGCGTATTTTGATCACAGACTATTCTTCCATTGCCTATGATGCCTTCTATCGCGGCTGTAATGTAATTTTCTATTGGGAAGAAAAAGATGAATGTATGGCAAATTATGGCCCAACGACAAAATTGATGTTGAATGAAGAAAATGTTTATGGGGATATCTGTATGAATCCTTATCAATTAAGCAAGGCAATTGATATTAACTATTTCCATGGTCAAGATGAAGTTTATCAGAAACGATATTCAAAACTGGTTGATTTCCATGATGGCAAGAATACAGAACGTTTGATTACGTTATTGAGAAAGGATGAAATCATCTAATGACGCTTATTCTTTTAATCTTTTTCTGTTTATGTATTACCGGAGTAAGAGTTGATTTTTTCAATCGAGATTATATAAGTCGTGACACAACGATTCAGATCAATGGGATATTTGTTTTTTAGTTTTTTTAAGTCATTTCGCAGGATATTTGGATCATGAATATCCATTGAATTTCATCTATATGAATGTTCGTGGTTTCTTTGGTCAGCTGGTCGTGACAACATTTTTATTCTATTCCGGTTATGGCATCCTAACTTCAATCAACCGAAAAAAAGAGGCGTACATTAGAACGATTCCCGTCAAAGTATTAGAACTGATCTTTGATTTTTCGGTTGCGATTGTTTTATTTTTACTTGTTCAATCTTTCTTTGGACGTTTTTTTGATCCAATCGAAATCATATTATCTTGTGTAGGATGGATTAGTGTGGGAAACAGCAACTGGTACTTATTTGATATCCTTTTATTGTATATGATCACATATGTTTCATTTACGATTTCTAAAGATAGAAAAATGTCATTAAGTCTAGTCTTGATTTTTTCTTTAATATCAATGGTATTGCTGGCCCAGTATCAGACTGGGACTAGATGGTACAATACTTTTCTTTGTTTCTGGCATTGGTATGGTGTATGCTCAAATCAAACCAAAATATGAAAAAATGGTTCAGAAAGATAAGTAAAAAATATTATTGGGCCTTAGCTGTTTTGGTAATTATATTTTTAATATCAATTCTATTGCGAAATGCGATGTTGTTTTATATAATTCACGCTCTAGTATTTACTTTATTGATCAATCATCTGTCTATGATCGTTCACATTGATAATCCTGTGCTAAAATGGTTAGGAAGTCATATTTTTAGTATATATATTCTTCAAAGGATTCCAATGATCATAGGGGACCATTTAGAGTTTATAGATGAACATATGATAGTATATTTTATATTTAGTTTGGTTATGACAGGAATTATGGCAGAAGTGTTTGATCGTTTTGTTCATATGATATCAAAAAAGATATTTGTTCCAATCAAAATGATGGTAAAAGAGGGTTGATATGTTTATATTACGAAAGATAAAGAAAATAGCCGGTAAGATCATAAGGATCACATATAAGTTAACTTATAAATTGTTTAAAGTGGATGATAAATTAATGATCTTTATATCTTTTCATGGAAAAGGGTATTCAGATAATCCTAAAGCGATTTATGAAGAAATCATCCAAGATGAAAGATTTAAAGGATATCGTTTTATATGGTTTATTAAGGATCATAAACGTAAAAACATAACAATTCCAGGTGCTGAAATAAAAGAATATTTCAGTCTTTCCTATTTTTACTATATGTCAAAGGCAAAATACTGGATCATAAATTGTAAGATGCCTATATATATTTGTAAAAAAGAGAATCAGTTTTATCTTCAGACATGGCATGGAACACCTTTAAAACGCCTGGCACATGATATAGATGTTTCTGAAAATACGACTTTTTATCGTTCTGCGGTTACTTATGAACAAATGTGCAATTCCTACGATGTGGATGTAGCTCGATATAACTATATGATTTCACCAAATGCGTTTTGTTCCCAAGTGTTTCCAAGTGCATTTGGAATCAATAAAGAGAGATTGATTGAGACAGGGTATCCAAGAAATGATTTTATCGTAAATGCGACAAAAGACGATGTTTTTAGAATTAAAAAGAAATTAAATATTCCTATGGATAAAAAAGTCATACTTTATGCTCCAACATGGCGTGATAATTCATATGTTGCGGCGGGGTATACATTTGAGTTAAAAGCAGATTTTCATAAATGGAAGGAAATCTTACAGGAAGAATATGTTGTTTTGTTTAAACCGCATTATTTGATCATCAATAAATATGAAAATGATAGATCTCTGGATGGATTTTTATATTCAATTCCAGCGAATAATGATATCAAAGATTTGTATGTGATCAGTGATGTTTTGATTACCGATTATTCGAGTGTTTTCTTTGACTATGCAATATTAAAACGACCTATTTATTTCTATATGTATGATATTGAAGAATATGCCACGGATCTAAGAGGTTTCTACATGGATATTCACAAAGAATTACCAGGGAAGATATACAAAGAGGAAAATGAGATGTTGATGGATATCAAAAATCAAATCTATGATGATTCAAGAATGGAAGTATTTAATCAGCGTTTTAATAATCATTGATGATGGCAAGGCATCAAAGCGTGTTGTGGATATCATCTATAAGGCAGGTCATTAATATGTCTTTGAATAAACTTATCTTAAATATAGCTTTAAAAATAGTTGATATCCTTACGTTTTAGGGTC
>ENA-OQET01000392-OQET01000392.1-human-gut-metagenome-genome-assembly--contig:-NODE-392-length-23523-cov-3.883100_pt1 | contig 23523 bp, 37 predicted proteins | sample MGYA00242800_ERZ504645 | MGnify/ENA primary metagenome ERZ504645 (study PRJEB26092, sample SAMD00036308) | human gut metagenome | host: Homo sapiens | study: EMG produced TPA metagenomics assembly of... | reverse complement strand
AGATGTTAATATTATAAAAATATTTGTTATTACAAACTCAAGTGATATAATAATTATTATATCTTATATAAGGAGACTTTCATTATGAAAAAAATAATGTTTGATTCAAATATATTTAATAAATTACCTCGTTTTATAAAAAAAATCAAAGAGTCTAAAAAAGAATACAGTTACTATATATCTACTATACAAATTCAAGAATTAGCTAAAATAAAAGATAATAAAGAAGAACAACGTATATCAAATATCATAATGTTAGCTGATTTACGAGCTCATTTAGTTCCCACATCTGTAAGTGTTTTAGGAGAAGCTCGTTTAGGTTATACAAGATTAGGAGATGGCTCTGTATATCATAAAATATTAAATGATAGCAAAAATAATATATCAGATGCTATTATAACTGATACAGCTGTAAAAGAAGGTTGTATTTTAATAACTGAAGATATAAAATTTCAAAAAAAAATGAAACGACATCAATATGATGTAATGTCATTTGATGAATTTATTAGCTCATTAGAAAAATAAAATATTAAATATATTTAATTTATATAGTTTTAACAAGTGTTGTATCTAAATCTTATTATTAAAAAATTATAAAAGGCTTTTAATAGATTTTGTCTTCTATTAAAAGCCTTTTTTTTATTTAGAATTATTTTTCAATTTCTCTAAAAATTTCTTATCATCTTTGCTTAATTCTACTTTTTCAAGTAAGTCTGGTCTATTTGTATACGTAACACGCAAAGATTCTTGTCGACGCCATTTTGCTATTTTAGCATGGTCTCCTGAAAGTAGTACATCAGGTACGCTAAGACCTCTATACTCACGTGGTTTTGTATATTGTGGATATTCTAGAAGCCCATTATAAAAAGAATCTGTTGGCGCAGACTCTCCAGAACCTAATACGCCTGGAAGCATTCTTGATACAGCATCAATTACCACCATAGCAGGAAGTTCTCCACCTGTTAATACATAATCGCCAATAGAAATTACTTCATCAGCTAAATTTTGTACCACACGATTATCAAAGCCTTCATAATGACCACAGATAAATATTAACTGATCAAAATTAGCAAGTTCTTTCGCTTTTTCTTGAGTGAATACTTTTCCAGTAGGACACATCAATATAACCTTGCTATTTTCAATTTGCGTTTTAGCTTTAACGTCTTCTACAGCTCTAAATAATGGCTCTGGTTTCATCACCATGCCAGCACCACCACCATAAGCTGTATCATCAACTTGATTATGCTTATTAAAAGCAAAATCACGAGGATTTGTTATTTGTATATCTAAAATATTTTTTTCAATCGCTCTTTTAGTAATACTACAACCAAAAACTCCGCCAAACATCTCAGGAAATAAGGATAATATATCTATTCTCATAATTACACTTCCTGATTTTCATCCCAAATTACTTTCATAAATCCATCTTCAACATTTATTTCAATAACTACTTTCTTTAATGCTGGAATTAAAATTTGTCTGCCATCTTTAGCTTTAGTAATATATACATCATTGCTACCAGTTTTCAGAATTTCTGTTATTTCACCTAAAACAACATCATCTTGATTGATTACTTGAAGTCCGATTATATCAAAAGCATAATATTCTCCATCTTCAAGTGGTGGCACATCACTGCGATTTATTTTCAATAATTTATTCGTAAAACGTGCTACTTCTTCACGAGAATTAACACCTTCTACTTTCATAACTACAAAATTCCCCTGATAGCGAGTAGAAATAATATTTATTTCTTTATCGTCTACATATGCTTTTTTTATAGTATTAAATCTATCCGGAAAATCTGTTAAAGGATATACTTTCATATCTCCTCTAACACCATGAGCTGCACCGATTTTACCAATAATAATCTTTTTATTAGTTGCGGATTTCAATGATTTTTTCATCCTCTACGATAATTTCAGTATTCATAACAGCTGGCATTTTATCGCCAACTTTTACATTAAATACATGTTGCATAGTACCTTGAATAATTTCAGCACCTAAACCTAAATGTTTCATATCAGCAATATCTTGTTCAATTTTAGCTTTTAATTTTAAACCTTTAGCTTTGTCTACTTCCATTTTTTGAACAATTGCTCCGACTTGTTGAATATTATCTTCAGCATGTTCTTCTAAAAATTTTTTCTTTTGAATGTCGATTTTAGATAATTTTAAATCTACTTCTGCTAATTGTTTTTCCATTTTATCTAACATTTTAGCTCTAAATTTTTCAGTAACTTTTACTTTAATTGTTACTGGACATTGTAAAGAAATGCTTTCCATAATTATAACCTCACTTTAATTATTTCATTAATCTCATGATATATACTATCATATATATATTATAATGAAAAGATTTTGGATAAAGAGAAAGCCGAAAGTCATAATCGACCTTCGGCTATTTTTATTGCAATTATTCGATGATATCAACTGTAACTTTTTTATTTTCACAGGAAGCTGCAGCTTTCACTACAGTTCTCATGGCTTTGGCTATACGGCCTTGTTTACCAATGACTTTTCCCATGTCAGCTGAAGCTACACGCAATTTTAACAAAACATGATTACCATCAATGATTTCATCAACAGTAACTTGTTCTGGATAATCAACGAGTGATTTTGCTATTACTTCAACAAGTTCCTTCATCTATTTGCCTCTTTCTTATTTCTTAGCATGTTTAGCTGCATCAAATTTAGTCATGATACCTTTTTTGCTAAGTAAAGATTTAACTGTATCTGTAGGCTGAGCACCTTTGAGCATCCAGTCTAAAGTTTTTTCTTCATCAATATTGATAATAGCAGGTTCTTTTGTGGAATCATAGTTACCTAAGATTTCGATAAAACGACCATCACGTGGAGCACGAGAATCTGCTACAACGATACGATAGAATGGACGTTTTTTAGCACCCATACGATTTAAACGAATTTTAACTGCCAATGTTTTCACCTCCTTAAAGTGATTAAGTTATATTATAGAAGGTTTATCTAAAGAAAGGAAGTTTAAAACCGCCTTTTCCTTTTTTACCTTTCTTATTTAACTGTTTCATATTAGACATTTTCTTCATCATTTTTTTCATTTCATCAAATTGCTTTAAGAGCTTATTGACTTCCTGAACTTTTGTTCCACTACCCATAGCGATACGCTTACGGCGAGAACCATTGATGATTTTTGTATTTCTTTTTTCCTCTGGTGTCATGGCTCTAATAATAGCTTCGATATGTTTGATTTCTTTACCATTCATATCGATATCCACATCACCGAGTTTTTTCTTAAGTCCACCCATACCAGGTATCATACCTAAGATATTTTCAAAAGAGCCAAGCTTTCTCACTTGATTTAATTGAGATAAGAAATCATCTAATGTAAATTCATTTTTGCGGAAAGCTTTTTCCATTTTTTTGCTTCTTCTGCATCAAAAGCAGTCTGTGCCTTTTCAATTAAAGTAAGCACATCACCCATACCTAAGATACGAGAAGCCATTCTATCTGGATAAAATGGTTCTAAGGCTTCTAATTTTTCACCAGCACCCACAAATTTAATAGGGCAACCTGTAACAGCTTTAACGGAAAGCGCCGCACCACCGCGAGCATCCCCGTCCATTTTAGTTAAGATAACACCATCTAAACCTAAATCATTATTGAAGCTTTCTGCTACATTAACTGCATCTTGACCAGTCATTGCATCAACTACTAATAAGATTTCATGCGGTTTTACATCTTCTTTTATAGATTTCAACTCTTGCATGAGGTTTTCATCTATATGAAGTCGTCCTGCTGTATCGATGATTACAATGTCATTAGCATGAGATTTTGCATAATCTATTGCTTCATTAGCGATACGCACAGCATCTTTACAATCTTCTTTAGCAAATACTGGAATATCAATTTGATTACCGAGTACCTGTAACTGTTTGATAGCTGCTGGACGATAGATATCTGCTGCAACCATCAATGGGTGTTTGCCTTGCTTTTTAAACATCAAACCAAGTTTACCAGCAGATGTTGTTTTACCTGCCCCTTGAAGACCTACCATCATGATGATTGTAGGAGCTTTTGGTGAAATGTTTATATGACTTTGAGTCTGCCCCATCAATGCTGTTAACTCTTCGTTAACAATTTTAATAACAGCTTGTGCAGGTGTCAAGGACTCTAAAACTTCTTGTCCTACTGCACGTTCTTTTATTTTTTTAATAAAATCTTTAACTACTTTAAAGTTTACATCGGCTTCTAATAAAGCTATGCGAATTTCTCGCATGGTAGCATTAACATCATCAGCTGTTAATTTACCATGACCACGCAATTTTTTAAAAGTCTCTTGCAAACGATCAGCTAAATTTTCAAAAATCAAATTTATGCCTCCTTGCTATCATTTGTTAACACAGAAATACGTCTTATTATATTATTAAGCCTGTTATCTTCTGATTCCTGCTTTAATGCTAATAAATCAGATAAAATTGACAAAAGCTCTGCTTTTTTTCTTTTGTCGAACGGGCTGCCAAACCTAATTTATCTTCATATTGCTGCATGATTTGCTCACTGCGACGCAACATGTCATAAACAGCTTGACGTGAAATTCCTAACTCTGTACTTATCTCTGATAATGAAAAATCTTCAAATAAGTGCATTTGTAGACAACGTTTCTGTTTGTCAGTTAGCAAAGCCCCATAAATATCAAATAAAGCGCTCATGTGCAAAAACTTTTCTAACATTTAAACCACCTGAGCTTTCATTATCTATATCTTTAATTCAATCTTGTCCTTACGACTTTGATTATTATATATGACAAAAAACAAAACCTGTCAAGTATTTTTACTTGTCAGGTTGTAAAAAATTTTAACGGCTCAAAACTTCTTGTTTTACTAGCACTTTTTCTTCATATCTAATTTTTTTCTACAATTTTAATTGGTTGTTTATCCACAACACTGATAATTAAAAAGCTGATTATGCAGATAATCCATTCAAAATAAATTACATGTGACAATACATGTATCTGCGGTACAAATTGCCATAAAACCAACCCTATCAAACCTACAACAGTAGTGTAAAATGCTGAATTTTTACGACAAAGGCTAGGAGCAAATACAGTAAATAAAAATACCACAGTAAATGCAGTAGTCAAACTTAAACCAATCATCATAGTTTTTAAAATTCCCACTGCATTAAATGCTAACCATAAAGTAGCAAGACCTACTAATAATATAACTAAACGATTTACTTGCAAAAATTTTGCAGTTGTTACTTGTGGATTAATAAAACGTTTATAAATATCCTGAGAAATAAGTGTGCCTGCACCTAATAATATTGTACAAGCAGTAGAAACATCTGCTGCCCATAATGCTGCAAGTGTTATCCCTGAAACTACAGGATCTAAGCTCATGATGATTTGAGGAAGTGCCATAGTTGGATTAATATCTGGATATTGAACTTTAGCTGCTAAACCTAAAATAGCTGATAAAAAGCCAATTGGGAAAATCAATGCTCCACCTAAAATAAAGCCTTTTTTTGCTGTTTTAGCATCTTTTGCACCGCAGGCAATCTGTACAGTTCCTTGCAATGTAAGTGCTTGAGATATCATAATTAAAATCCAACCCAATACTACGGCTAAACCTAAGCCACCAATAGGACTAAACCAAGAAAAATCAACTACAGGTAAATTATTATTGATATTTACAAGACCACCATTATTATCTACGACAGAAATAGTTGAATATAAAATTCCTAAATAAATCAAGCTAACACTTATCATATTAGACATACCAGAAGACCACAATCCGCCCACAACAGTGATACCGATGAAAACTATAGCACTCATTATCATGCCTGTTTTCATAGAAAATATATCTGGCATAAGTGTTGATAAAATTGCCCCGCCTGCTACATATTGAAGTGAAGTAATACAAATGAGAATGATTGCTAAACCAATTGCACTTATAAGACGACCTTTTTTATCATAATAACGTTCAAACAATTCTGGTATCGTAGAGCAACCCATTTGTCTATATTTTCCTGCGGCTAAAATTCCCATAACCACAGCACCAATAGCCCATGCTCCATTGTACCAACCAGCTGCAATGCCAACCTGCGTTGCATTTTCTGCCACACCAACAGTAGAAGCAGCCCCTACAGCAAGACCTGTTACATTAAAAGCAATAAGTGATGTAGATAATTTTCTTCCTGCAAATAAATACTCCATAGGATTTTTATTAGCGCGATGTTTTACATAAAAAGATATTGCAAATAATAATACTACATATAGACAGACTATCATTAATTGAATAGACATAGTTTTCATCCTTTCTTATGATGTTAATCAAAATTTTTACTTTAACATCAATCTTTAAATTACTGCAGATTAAATTTTAATTTGTCAAAAACTTAAGTATTATTATCAGCTGATATAAGTTTAAAATAAATTCATCTAACTAAAAAAGCATACAAAAAAGCTCGCCCCTATATAGGGACGAGCTGTTATAACCCGTGGTACCACCCAATTTGCTTTTTTAGCCACTCATTCGGATACTAACATATCCTAGCCCATGATAACGGAGGCACTCCGACAAAACTTACTTAATTAATCTCAATTATTATAATTGTTCAGCCTTGCAACTCTAAGGTGTATTTCAATTTAATTCACTACTATGTCCCACCAAACCATAGCTCTCTGCAAGCTTCATAAATCTACTTTTCCTCTTCACTGTTTTTATCTGTCTATTACTATAACAATAAAATTCATATTTGTCAATGATTATTTATTGTAAACTTGTAAATTAAATGTGTAGTTGTAAATTTATTTTAATTTACTGCTCACTAACTCATGTGTGCGGAAAAAATTATATATAGATTTTGCTATTTGCTCGCTAATTCCTGGTACCGCCATCAATTCATCAACTGAAGCATTTTTTATATTTTGTATCGTTTCAAAATGGTCAAATAAACTTTTTCTTCGCTTAGCACCAATTCCAGAGATATTATCTAATATAGATATCTTATTGCGTTTTGTTCTAAGTTTACGATGATAAGTAATAGCAAAGCGATGAGCTTCATCTCTTATACTTTGCACTAAATATAAAGCATCTGATTGTCGTGGCAAAATAACAGGCTCTGATGATTGTTCTGTAAAAATATATTCAAATTGCTTAGCAAGCCCCACTACAGGGACGCTATAATGACCTGCTCCACGAATAATTTCCAAAGCTGAACTCAATTGACCTTTACCGCCATCAATGATTATCAAATCTGGTAAATCACTTTTATCAATGCCTACATATCTGCGAGTAGTTACTTCCCTCATCGACATAAAATCATCTGGTTTTCCTTCAGTAGAATTTATCTTAAATCTGCGATAAGAATTTTTATCTGGCTTGCCATCTTGAAATACTACCATAGAAGCTACTGTTTCTGAACCTTGAATATGCGATATATCAAAACATTCCATACGCATTGGTGGCTTAGGTAAATTTAAATATTTTTGTAAATCATAGACAGCACCTAAACTACGAGCCTTCATATCTTTTAATTTTTGCTCTTGCTCTAATAAATATTTTTCTGCATTTTCTTTTGCCATCATCAAAATATCTTTTTTTACACCACGTTTAGGCAATAAAATTTTTGTCTTTTTCTTCTTTTCTGCCCAAAGCCATTCTTGCAATAATTCTATTTCTGCTATCTCTTCTGGTATTAATATTTCTTTAGGAATATCCACTGCATCATTATAATATTGTTTCAAAAAGGCTGTTATCAGATTTTTTTCATCATCATCTTCATCATTTAATAAAAATTGATTGCGACCTAACATTTTACCATTGCGAATAAAAAATATCTCTATACAAATTCCATAATTAGCTCTAGCGATACCGATAGCATCTATATCACCATCATCTAATAATATCTTTTGTTTTTCCATTATCTTGCGCACAGCTAATAATTGGTCTCTCAATCTAGCAGCTTTCTCAAAATCTAAATTCTGTGCTGCCATCTGCATTTTTTTCGCTAAATTCTGCTCTACAACTTCACTTTTACCTTCTAAAAATAAACATACACCATCTACCATATCTTTATAACTATCTTCATCAATATAATTAGCACAAGGAGCTAAACATCTTTTTATATGATATTCTAAACAAGGTCTATCTGCTAAATGCTTGCAAGTTCGCAAAGGGAATAATTTACGCAATAAATTTAAAGTTTCCTTCATTGCTGTAGAACTTGTATATGGACCAAAATATCTTGAGCCATCTTTGATAAGGCGACGAGTAGTTACTATTCTTGGATATTTTTCATTTAAAGTAATCTTTAAATAGGGATAAGTCTTATCATCACGAAGCATAATATTATATTTAGGATGATGTTTTTTTATCAAATTACATTCTAAAATCAATGCTTCTAATTCGTTATCCGTAACTATTGTTTCAAAATCTTCTATATGTGACACCATAGCAATTGTTTTTGCTGAATGATTTCTACTCGATTGAAAATATTGTCGCACACGATTTTTTTAAATTAATCGCTTTACCTACATATATAATCTGTTTTTGCTTATTTTCATCAAATAAACACCTGATTTTGTAGGCAACAATTTTAATTTTTCTTGTAATACTTCATTAATCATCATTTTATATTCTCTTTAATCTAATTATATTTATATTAAAACTCATTGCATTTTTAATTTTAAAGCCAAAATACCCAAATATTCACGAATAGCCATACAAGATGTATTTAAACTACCATTATTAGGTAAGAAATTAAAAATACTAAAGACTAACTCATCACTCATTTGATAATCTGCTACATATGGCGTAGCTTCAATTCCTTCACGTGCAAATATTTCCATTGCTCTTGGTAAGTGAAAACCAGATGTAATAACTAATGGCTTAGTAAAATTATATTCTTCCATTATAACCTTACTATTTTGCACATTTTCCACTGTATTTCTACTCTGATTTTCTAATATCAAAGCTTGCGAATTTACGCCCATACCTTCAAATATACGTTTTTCAATATCAGCTTCTCGTCCTGTATCTTCAAACACCTTTCCACCAGATAAAATAATAGGAATATCCAATTCTTTTTGCAATCTCATAACTGTAATCATGCGATTAGCTACATATCCTGAAACTTGCCCTTCGCCATCAATATCTGCTACATTTATCGCACCACCACCTAACATAATTATCACATCATTTTTATCTTGTTTTAACTGTTCAATACTTTTATTTTGATAAAAATTCTCCAATGGCTTAACTAAATGATAAGCTATAAAATTTGTAGATAACAAATAAAACAATAAAGTAATCACGCTTAAAATATATTTACCTTTAATCTTTTTCCAATATAAATAAATATTAAATAAAATCAGAAGTGATATAATTCCTCCCGGTGGAATTATAAAAGCATAAAAAATCTTGACTAAATAAAGCATAAATATACCTCCTATAACGTACTTTTTCCCCTAAAAATTATAAATATAACAAAATCATCGTTAATTTCTTCATTAATTTTCATTGTAAAAATATCTATTATTTGTTATAACAGTATATAAGGAGGGGATTATCATCGAAATTTCTCTAGAAACAATTCAACAGACAGACGAATTAGTTCATCAACTATATCAAACAACACGTGCTATGTCAAAAAGTGTAAACCGTGCATTATACAGTACAAATATCTATGGTTCTGAATGGACTATTTTAAAAACAATTCACGATCAAGGCACTATGACACAGACAGCACTTGCTAACTATTTAAATATTGAACCTGCTGCAATCTCTAAAACAATTCGTCAGCTGATGAAAAAAAATCTTATCATGCGTCAAAGTGGTGAAGATAAACGCGAAAAATATATTTATCTCACACCATTGGCGATTGAACAATATAATGAATGGTTTGTAGTTATCGCTCAAAATTGTCGCCGAGTATTAGAAGCTGTCAATGTAGAAGAACAAAAAATACTGATGGACTTATTGAGCAAAATAAAAAAGTAAAGTCAATGATGACATTTAACTTTTAAAACATAATTATCACAAATAGTGTAAATAATAAAGAAGGGCATTATCTTGTAAAAGTTAATGCCCTTTTTATTTATCATTTTGTAGCTGCGCGAATAATTGATTGTGCAACTTCTTTTATTGTTTTTCGTTTTGCCATACTATATTTTTGTATTCTACGATAAGCTTCACTTTCAGACAAATTATAAGCATCCATCAAAATACCTTTTGCTCTATCTAATAATTTTCTCATTTCTAGTGAATTTTTTATATCATCTAATTCACTTTCTAATTGTTTAATCTCATTAAATCTAGATAGTGCAATTTCTATTGCTGGAAACAAATTACTTGGCTTTATTGGTTTTACCAAATAAGCTAGAACACCTGAATTCTTAGCTTTTTCTACAATGTCTTTTTGGCTAAAAGCTGTAAGCAAAATAACAGGAGCTAATTTTTGGTCAGAAATTCTCTTTGCAGCTGTAATCCCATCCATTTCTGGCATTTTTATATCCATAATCACTAAATCAGGTTTTAATCGCTGCGTTAATTCTATAGCCTTTAATCCATTAAAACATTCTCCAACGACTTCATGCCCAGCTTCTTCTAACATTTCTTTCAAATCCATACGAATGATTGATTCATTATCAGCAATCACAATTTTTAACTTAGACATCAACTTCACTCTCCATTAAAAATTTATAGGGAATAGCTATCTTGGCATGAACCCCATTATCATTATATAAGTCAAAAGAACCATTCATATCTCCTTCAATTAAAGTTCTCACAATTTGAAGTCCTAAAGATTTTGTCGGTAAATCAGAAAAATTCTCTGGTAAACCATTACCATTGTCATATAATTCTATTATATAGGCTTCATCACTTTGACTTATTTTAAGACCAATTTTACCATAATTTCTGCCTAAAAATCCATGCTCAATTGAATTTAAAATCAATTCATTTATGATCAAAGCTAAATTACTAGCTTGTTTTGATGGTAAAATTATTGTCTCTCCAATGAATTCTGTCTCCAGTTTAAAATGACTATCTAACATATTTTGCTGGATTAATTGCAAAATATTTTTTGTTACTTCCATTACATCTATATTTTCATCACCTTGTTGTGATAAAAATTCATGCACAACTGATATACTTAAAATACGATTTACACTTTCTCTCAAAGCCTCTTTTACTTCCATTGAATTTGAACGTCTAGCCTGTAATCTAAGCAAACTAGCAATCGTTTGTAAATTATTTTTTACACGATGATGTATTTCTTGTATCACAGCTGATTTTAATTTTTAATTCTTTATCTTTTGTTGCAGCACGTGTTTGTATTAGTTCTGTAAAAGGTTTTAATGCAATATCGATATTTTCACAATAAGTTCTATGTTTGGTTTTATACTCAATTTGAAAGCGAAGAGGTATCTCTTCACGAAATAATTCAGGTACTTTTAGATTAGTTATAAATGATTGTCTAGGAGCTATAAATGTGCCACAAATATTTTTGAAAGGTGTAATTTCTTTTCTATATGAAAATTCAGCTAAATCATGGTCACAAATAAATTTGGTTATTATAGCTCCACTTGATCCATAGTTTTAATTATTAAATAAAACCTTGGCTCTTGGTAGTTCGCAGTTTTACCACAAACTACAACATAGGGTCTAGTTGATTCTTTAATCATTTTACTATTTTGCTTTAAAGTCATTACTGAAATAACAATCGCAACAATACTTACTGTTGTAGATGCAATTATTCCAATAATTTCAATAATATCAGTTGTTGTCATTTTTTCACCTCCAGTAATTAGACTTCGATAACTTAATTATATTGAAAGAAATTGAGAGTGTCCATTTTTAGGCATTATTGAAACAATATGAAAAGATATGAAATGATATAAAAAAAGTAAAAAAGCTCCTACATACATTTGATGAGGAAGCTAAAGATGCATATCATCTATTACAAAATTATCATATTTTAAAGTATCAGTAGTATATTTATCAATTAATGATTTAACAACAATTTCGTAAGTATCTGCATCAATTGTTTTATCGTCATAAATAGCTTTTACCTTTGACCATTTTGTTAAAAATTCATTTAATATAGGATTTTTGACTATTAAAGACATATCGTATTCATCTTGAGAGTAATGATACTCTTCTATGTCAATATGAATAGATTTACAGATATTTACTATTAAGTTGAAAATATCAGAATATGATGAGAAATCTTTTGTTTTATGAATATCAGAAAGTCCGCAAAGCCAATCTATAGAAATATTGCATTTTATTGCGATATTGTACAAAGTATCAATATTGGGTGTTTTTGATCCGTTTTCATATGAAGAAAGTGTAGTTTGAGCTACGTTTATTAAATCTCCAAATTGGCTTTGTGTTAAGTTCATAGACTCCCTAAGTTCTTTTAATCTTTTTGCTAGTATTTGTTCGTTCATATTTACCACCTTTTTATTATATTATAAATAGTTTTTAATAAAAATAAATACAAGTTAATAAAAAGTATTAAATATTATTGACTAATTATATTTATAATTGTAAGATAATAAATGTAAATGAAAGGAGGGATAGTTATGAAAAACTTAATATTTAAAATCGATGAAGAGTTACATAAGCAAATAAAAATTCGTGCAACCGAAAATGGTCAAACCATAAAAGGCTATATAACCACATTGATAAAAATAGATTTAGGTATAAAAAAAGACATTCGTAAATAGTTTTGACCGACTAACGAATGTCACCTAATCAAGGCACTAATAGTATAACATTTAGTGCCTCTAATTTCAAACAAGGAAAATGGAGGATTTTTTATGTTAAATGAATTAGATAAGTTATTTGACATGTTATCAGAAATTGAAAACAAATTAACTGACTTAGAAAGAATTAATTCAATGGTCATTGTTACATGTGATGCATGTGAAAACGGGAATGATATTAAATATGATGTTTCAAATGTCATGATGTTAATTGAAGACCAAATTGACATGGTAGAAGAAACTATTAGATCAAATGTTTCAAAGTGCAATGATTTAACAAGAAACATTCAAGAAACAATTAAAAAATGGAGATTGTCAATATGGAAGAACTACAAATATTTAACAATGAAGAATTTGGGAGTGTTGGTTGTTTAGTGATTGACAATGAGCCTTGGCTTGTTGGTAAAGATGTTGCTAGTGCACTTGGATTTAAAAATACAAAAGATGCGTTAAAAAATCATGTTGATCTTGATGATAAGCGATTAATTCAAAGGTCGGATTTGGCGACCATTGAAAATTATTTGCCAAAAGATGTATTTCCTATTAATTTTGTACAAGCAATTCCAAATAGAGGTTTAACATTTATCAACGAAAGTGGAGTCTATTCATTAATTTTTGGTAGTAAACTTCCTAATGCTAAGAAGTTTAAACATTGGGTAACAAGTGAAGTTCTTCCAACTTTGAGAAAGACAGGGTCTTATGCTAAAGTACCAACTGACCCAAGAGAATTGCTTATGTTGACAATTAAGGCACATGAACAAACAGCTCAAAGAGTTGATGTTCTTGAAGAAAAGGTATCTGATTTAGAAAAATCAACAACGATTGACAGTTCACAACAATATACGCTTGAAAGAATTGCTAAAACAACTGTAATAAGTGCACTAGGCGGTATTGATTCAAGAGCTTACCAATTAATGAGCAGAAAGCTTTTCAGCAACATTTGGAGAGACTATAAAAAATATTTCAAATTAGGCTCATATCGAGATACCCTAAAGACTGATTATGAAAATGCTAAAAATTATTTGGAATCATGGTCTCCCGAAGTCAATACAAGCTTGAAAATCAAAGAATACAATAGTCAATTATCAATGATATTAGATTAAAAATTAAATATGAATATGAAGCGAGTTCAAAAGACTCGCTTTTTCTATACGCAATTTTAGAGAAAGGAGGTGTTTTTCAATGGCTGAAGGATTAAGACCACATCATCATCAAGAATTTGAATATCATACTATTCAATATTTTGATAAGAAAAGACACGTTATTGTTAAGAAGATACAGTATATGTGTATGATTTGCGGTCGTGTTCGTCATGAAAAATACGATTGCTACGTACCGCCACCTAAAAGCAAAACAAAAGCACTAGAGAGAAATAAAAGGAAATACAGCAATAGAAACTGATATTTCCTTTTTTTGTACCCAAAAACTGAAAACAACATAGCAAGACACAAAGAAAACGAATTCTGAGGTGGGCAACTCGTAAAACTGCAACCGCACAGGCTGATGCGACCAGCGTACTAAAGCGTAGTGAATGAAAGGATCTTATGAAAAGAGAATTTTTAAAGAATTTAGGATTAACAGATGAACAAGTTAATCAAATCATGACTGAAAACGGTAATGATATTGAAAAATATCGCAAGGAAGTCGAATCAAAGACAAAAGAGCTAGAAACATTGAACACAAAATATGAATCAGCTCAAAACTCCTTGAATGATGCGAACAAGCAAATCAAATCATACAAGGATATGGATATTGAAGGCATCAAGAATTCAGCTGCTGAATGGGAAAAGAAATATAAAGATGAAACTGCAGAGTTGAACAATAAATTGACTCAACAAGAAAGAGACTTTGCTACTAACTCATACTTTGCAGGATTGAACTTTACTTCTGAAAGTGCCAAACGTGGAATCATTTCTCAATTCAAGGAACAAAACTTTGAATTGAAAGACGGCAAATTCATTGGAGCGGATGAATATATCAATGGTTTAAAAGAATCGGATGCAGGAGCATTCGTTGTTGAAAAAACTAAAGATGAACCTTCATTACCAACATTTACAAAAGGTACTGCTTCTAAAGGAGCACCAGAAGGAACTGGAAATGGATTCGGTTTTAACTTTGCTGGTGTAAGAGCAATGCCTAAAGAATAAAAAAATCAGGAGGAAATTAAATTATGGTAGCAATTAACTATGCACACCAATATCAACAAGCCTTAGAACAAGCATGGCCATATACTTTGTATTTTGGCGATTTGTTCAACACACCAAATAACCAAAGATTTAGATGGGTCAATGCAAGAACAATTGAAATCCCAACATTAGAAACTACAGGACGTGTAGACTCTAATAGAGATACAATCGCTGCTGCAGCCAGAAACTACAATAACGCATGGACACCATTGACTTTATCTAATGAACGTCAATGGTCTACTTTAGTACATCCACAAGACATCAACCAAACAAACATGGTTGCTACAATTGGGAATATTACTCAAGTATTCAACCAAGAACAAAAATTCCCTGAAATGGATGCTTACTGCGTTTCTAAAATCTATGCTGATTACACTGAAGCCAGCAAAACACCAATTACTGAAGAAATCACAGCAGCAAATATCTTAGAATATTTTGATAAAATGATGATCAACATGGCTGAAGCACGTGTTCCATCTACAGGAAGAATCTTATATATCACACCAATTTACAATGCAATGTTAAAACAAGCTGAAAAGTTAGCTAGAACTGTAATTATTGGTGATGCAGAAAATAAATTAAACAGAACTATCGCTAACTTAGACTTGGTTAAAATCGTTGAAGTTCCATCAGAATTAATGAAAACTGTATATGACTTCACACAAGGGTATAAACCTGCAGTTTCTGCAAAACAAATCAAAATGTTTATGGTGCATCCATTAGCAGTCATTACACCAATCAATTATGAATTTGCAAGATTAGATGAACCATCTGCAATGTCTCAAGGCAAATACGTTTACTATGAAGAATCACATGAAGACGTATTTATCCTACAAAAGAAAATCGATGGTATTCAATTTGCTGTTGAAGCGTAAGTAAAGGAGGCAATTTATGTCACAAGTAAGAAAAGGAAATAGAATCATTACCATTGAGCCTCATAAAGTCGATGACTATGTTGCTCGTGGTTATGATAATATTGATGAAGAATCTGGTGAAGTCATTAAAAAAGGTGACCCAGTTTCTTTAGCGGATTTTAAAAGAGAATATTCATCTTTAAAAGCACAAATTAAAGAAAAAGATGCAAGAATCGTTGAATTAGAAGCACAAAACGCTGATTTAACAACAAAAGTTGAAGAATTAGAAGCAAATGCTAAAACTCCAGCAAAAGCATCTAAAGCTAAGAAAGATACAGCAGAAGAATAGTATGAAGGTTTCTTATGAATATTATGTAGATACTTTCAAAGGAAAAATATGTCAGCCTGAATTTGAGAACCTTGTTGAACCTGTAATTGATTTAGTCAAGGGTTACGCTGAACAATTCATTGCACCATGGGCATTAGAGAAAAATATCGATTATTACTGTTTGGAGCTTAAACGAGCTGTATGCTATCAAATCGATTATCTTCAAGCAAATGGTGGTTTGAATGCCTTAAATGGTACAAGCGATTTAGATTTACAAAGTGTATCGAAAGACGGATTTAATTATAGCTATGGCGATAGGAGCAACAAATTCAATGGTGTTCCCTTTTTCATCCGTTTCAGCTTATATGATTAAAAGTGAATTGAGAAGAAAAGGTCTTATGTGCAGAGTGGCCAAACGATATGATTAGCTCTCCTCGTAATTTTAAGACCTTTTACTGTTACTTTGATTCATAAAGTTGATGAAGATACTTTTATTCCATACGTTCTTGAAAACGTTGGATTTGATGAAAACTATGGCATTACACAATCAAACAAGGGGATTTCAGATGCGGACAGTGTTCTTTTAACGATTGATTTGAGTGATTGCGGTGAGCTTACATTTGTTGATCAGCATGATTACAAGTCAAAAAAGAATACTTTTACGATTGGGAATGAAGATTATTTTGTCTTGGATGTGGTAAAAGAAACGGACTATGATGAATTGAAAAAAACAACCAATGTCTATTCAATCAATAAATATGCCTGTTATCGCCCACCAGGAACGAAAGAAATTCAGTTCATTGAGGTGTATGCTTCTTGAAGATTTCTATTGATGTTGACTTTTCTCAAGTAAAAAAAGATTTGGAAGGGACAAAGGATAAAGCTTATCAGACTCTTAAGAATGCTGTAATAAGTGATACTGATCCTTACGTTCCTTTTTCTAATCTAGATAATCGTACTCACTTAAGAGAAACACCTGATATTGGTGATAACGCCAAAGAGAAAAAACAAGTTATTTATGATACTGACTATGCACAACATGTGTATAAAGGTACAGGAATGAACTTTGACAAGTCACGTCATCCAAAAGCAACGGCCAAATGGTTTGAAAAATCAAAGAAAGCAAATATCAAGAAATGGATTAAAAGTGTAGAGGATGTGTTTAGAAATGGAAAATAAATCAAATAAAAAACTGACATATGAAGAATACAACAGGGTATTGGATTGTATCTATGACTTTTGCAAGAAGTTGGATATTCAAAATGTACAAAAAAACATGTGGAAATTAGATTTCTTTACTTCAAACAAGGATGACCAAATCATGGTTCAAAGAATATCTAATCGTGCTGAAAAAATTAATGAAAATATCATAGGAGGCTATACTGCGGTATTGCCTTTTTATATTAATTTTCAATCAGGAGCTAAAACTGAAAAGAGCGTTAAGAAAATTACGGATGTTCTAGATGATTTAGCAAACCAATTTGAAATGGAAACAATGAATAAATTTGAAAACATTGTTTTTCCTGATGATATAGTTCCACAGAAATTAGAAATGATTGCCAATCCTGGTGTTGAAACCTATGACAATGGCATTGCTAATTTTTCAGCACTGTATCAATTAACTTACTACAAGAAAGGAGCTTTTGAATAATGGCACAAACATTAAGAAATACTGTAGTAAACCGTCATGAAAACCTACACTACGTCAAATTCGATGGTGTATCAAAACCTGTATTGGCTGGTACTGGTTTAACTGATTGGACTCAAGCTGTGGATCCTTCAACTGATGACGGACAATATATCAATGAAAAGACTTCTCATTCAAATATGATGGCATACACACCATCGGTTTCTTATTCAGGAGAATTGATTCCTAATAATGAATTTGTAAGACATATCTATGAAGTCGGTAAAAAAGAAGTCATTGGTTCCATGTTTGATGAATATGAAATTGAAACATGGGCCCCTGTTGAAGGTTCAACTGGATGTTTTGCAGCACATCACAGACAATATGAAATTCAACCATCTAATCCTGGTTCTGGAGAAGGTGGAGGGAAAATTGCATTGGAAGGAACTTTTGCTCAAAAAGGTGCTTCCGAACATGGCCAATACAATGTGGCTACTGGTGAATTTACTGCAGGTGAATATGACTACACAACTGGTAAATTTACAGCTGCTTCACCTCAATCAGGTGCATCATCAACACCAGTAAGCAAATAGAAATCAAATAGGAAAGGGATTGTTACTATGTTAGAAATCAAGATTCAAGAGAATTTATTCGATGTAAAAATTAAAGATCGTATTTTCAGTATCGATGCTGACAATATCGATAATCATTTGCTGATTGACAAGTTCATCAAAAAATACAGAGGCAATCGTACAATTGACGATACCTTTATTGAAGACTGTCAATTCGTCATTGATGAATTATTAGGAAAAGGCTCATATGATTATCTTTTTGATAAGGATGATTTAAAACCTTACTACGTAATCCTAGCTCTTGCAGAAGAAATTCAAGCCAAGTTTGATGAACACGCTACGACTGAACGTCAAAAAGAAAAGCAAGACAGAATCAAAAATGAGCTTGACAGTTTAAACTCACTTACAAGGGAATTTGAAAACCTTCAAAAGCAAATGGATTACACAAAAACAAATACGGGTTAAAAGATTATGTTAATTTTAGACAAAAGAGATCTTCAAAAAACAATAAGAATAGAAAATCAAGAAATAGAAATAAGAACTGATTTTAGAACATGGATTCAATTCTCTTGTATCGTTTCTGACAAGTATATTGATAAAAATTATAAAATCCCTATGCTGTTTGATTTGGTGATTCCAAACTATGAATTGTACATGGAAAATGTTGATTCATTGGAATTACTGAAAGGAATTCTTGATTTCTACAAATGTAATAAACCGGATAAACCTGAGAAGAAACCTAATAAAAAAGTTGGGTTTCTTTTTGATTATGATATGGACCTCATCTTTGCTGCGTTTATGCAGCAGTATGGCATAAATCTATTGAGAACCAATATGCATTGGTGGGAATTCAAAGCATTACTTAATGGATTGAATGACGACACCAAGTTCGTTCAGGTCGTTGGATATAGAACTGCGGATCTATCGAAAATCAAGGACAAGAAGGAACGTGCAAAAATGAAAGAACTTCAAGATTACTATGCTATTCAAGAACAGGGAGACCCATTCCAAAGAACTCAGGAAGAAATCGAAGCAGAATTATTTGAATCGTTAGGAATTCCAAAAGAATAAATTAAAGGCAGGTGGTATGATGGCAGATGGTAAAGTTGTTATTGATTTAGAAATCAATGATAAAAGCGTTGATAAGAAACTCAATACAGCTGATAAAAAAGTAGATAAATTTGCTAAAGATGTATCACAAAAGAAGCTAAACCTAACGTTGATGCTGATACTAAGAAACTAGAAAAGAAGCTTGATGAAGCATCAAACGAGGTTGAAAGTTTTTCAAAAGAAGCTACTGACAATGCAAAAGTTGAAGGTAGTGCAAAAATGGACACTTCCAATTTTGAAAAGAGTGCCCAGACAGTAAAATCAGAAGCATCTGCGGTTGAAAAAGCTATAGATGTTGATGGTAAAGTTGATGTCGAAGATAAAGCATCATCTAAATTAGATAACGTTAAGAAAAAAGCGGATGATTTTTCGAATGAAAATATCAAACCCCTAAAATAGAACCTCCTGACACCGATGGCTTTGAAGAAGCGCTTCAAGAAATGGAAGACAAAGTCAAATCATTCGGTGCTAAGATCGCAGGATATCTAGCCATAGGAGAAGCAATTAAACAAGGAACTGAAATTGGAAAAGAAGTCTATGAAGATTTTGAAGATTCAGTTGCACGTGTCAAAGGCGCTCTAGGAGAAACAGATGACCAAGCGAGACAGACTGCACAGGTCATCAAGGATGTTTATGAGGCTGGACTTGGTGAAAGTATGGATAGAGTTGCCGAAGCCGTTGTAAGAATCAAGCGAAATCTTGGTGAAATGGATGACGGAACTCTAAACGCTATTACACAACAAGCAATCATCCTTGAGGATACATTTGATGTAGATATGAATGAAACCCTTCGAGGTGTTAAAGGCTTGATGAAAAACTTTGGGTTAACTGCACAAGAAGCAATGGACTATATTGTCGCAGGAACTCAAGAAGGGTTGGACTGGACTGATGAACTAGGAGATAACATTTCAGAGTATTCAGGAAAGTTCTCTCAAGCGGGATATTCAGCAAGTGAATATTTCCAATTATTGAAAAATGGCTCCGATAGTGGAGCGTATAATCTCGATAAGGTAAATGATGCCATCAATGAAGTAACTACTCGTTTAGCTGATGGAACTATTGAGGGTGCTCTAGGTTCATTTTCAAGCGAAACACAAAAGACATTCAAAGCATGGCAGGATGGAAAAGCTACTCAAAAGGATGTTATCGACAGTATCGTAAGTGACATTACTAAATGTGATGATCAACAAAAAGCATTGACAATGTCAGCTACTGCTTTCGGTACAATGGGAGAAGATGCCAATCTTACATTTGCTAAAGCGTTGAATAGTGTTGGAACTACTTTTGATGATGTTTCAGGAAAAGGACAACAGTTTGCTGATGAAACAACGACTCCAATGCAAGACTTGGAATCAAAAGTTAGAAAGGTCAAAGATCAGTTACAGCCTTTAGGTGATTTGTTTTATGATGTAGCAGGAGTTGCACTTGATAACTTTACACCATTATCAGCTGTTATTCTTACTGTAGCAACAGCACTTGCTACTTACAAAGGAATAGTTCTTCTCACCGAAGGAGTAACCAAGGGATTAGCATTAGCGCAGAAACTATTAAATGGCGAAATGAGGTTGAATCCAATCGGCCTAATTGTAGCAGCTATTGCTGCCTTGGTAGCTGGATTCCTTTATTTATGGAATACAAGCGATGGTTTCAGGTCGTTCTGGATAAATCTATGGAATTCTATAACATCAACATGCGGGCCTGTGATAGATACAATCGTCTCATTCTTTACTGAATCGATACCAGGTGCAATTGACACGCTTGTAGAGACTTTCAGCAATATCGGTCAAACGATTGTTGAATTTTTTTCTGGGCTTGGAGAATCAATTGCATCATTTTTTACTGAAACGATACCGCAAGCATTTGACAGTTTCATTGAAATATTAACAGGATTTATTAGCTCAGCAATCGAATTTTTCAATCAGTTGCCATACAACATTGGCTATGCGATTGGTTCGATAATTGGTTTTATCGTTAGCTTAGGAATTAAATTCGTTGAAGTTTTTAACGGTTGATGTTCCAAATTTCGTAACAGGTTTTATTTCTTGGATTTCTCAGTTGCCTGGTCAATTTTGGACATACATAACTGATATCATAGGAAAAGTAGCTGAGTTTGCTTTGAATTTGATTTCCAAAGGATATGAAGCAGGGTCAAACTTTGTATCAAGCATCATCAGTTTTGTTACAGGATTACCTGGGCAAATTTGGAGCGTATTGTCAAATGCTATTGGAAAGGTTGCTGAATTCGTTGTCAATATGGGTTCAAAAGGGATTGAAGCAGCCAAATCACTATGGAATGGTATTGTTGATACTCTTGTTGGATTGCCTGGTAAAATGGCAAATATTGGTAAAAATATCGTGGAAGGTATCTGGAACGGTATCAAGAATGCAAAAGACTGGTTGCTTAGCAAGATTGGCGATTTTGCAAACGGTGTTGTAGATGGTATCAAAGGATTCTTTGGCATTCATTCACCTTCAAAAGTCATGAGAGATGCCATTGGTAAATTCTTACCACCAGGTATTGCGGTAGGTTTTGAAGTGGCCATGCCAAAAGCTCAAAAATCTATGAACAAAGAACTTGAAAAATGACAAGTGACTTGAATGGTATCATGAACTTCAATTTGGATGATATCGAACTGAAAACAAATCTTGATATCGCAAGACAAACAGCATTTGAAAGCAATGTCACAAATGAATTAAAAATTGATTATGATAAGATGGGAAAATTCAACTGCTAAAGCAATTAAAAACAGTGGAATGTCTTTCAAAGTAGACAAGCGTGAATTTGCCAGAATCTTTTAGAAAGGAGCATTATGAAAGTATATTATGTCAATTCAAACAATGAGCAAATAGATCTGTTAAGTGCTCCTTATCATATTGAAGAAACTGACTTTTTTAACTTTGAGTGGTCATATGAAACTGAAAATAGAAGGGTCACACGCTTTTATCGCGATGTCGAAGTGAAAAAGGTTAGTGTAGATATCTTTAGCCAAAATCAAAAAGACTTCTACAGTGCTCTAAATAGACTCGTTGAGATATTCGATGTAGATAACGTTTCAAATCAAAAAGGTAGATTATACTTCAACGATTATTATCTAGAGTGCAATATCTTTAAAAACCAAAAAGACATGAAGTCATATATTCTTCCATACGCAAAGGTAGATTTAACTCTGGTAACTGATTCAACTAAATGGATCAAGGAAGATACCTACCATTTTTACAGCAGTGGTGAAGGAAAAAAAGCTGGAACAAAGAAGTATTCCTATAAATATCCTTATATTTATGGTGCAAGTGAAGGACAAATGACAGTTAGAAATACTGGAGTCGTTGAAAATGATATTTTATTAAGAATATATGGTCCGGCACAAGACCCGGCCATTAAAATAGGAGACAACCTTTATCAAATCAATACGACACTTGAAGCAAATGAAAGACTTGAAATCGATACAATGAAAAAGAAAGCTGTAAAAATCACAGCACACGGTGATGAAATCAATGTTTTTAATGACAGGAACAAAGACAACAGATTGTATATTCCCATCCCACCTGGTACAAATATTGTCGTTTGGAACAATTCTTTTTCATTTGATATCGTTGTCTATGATGCAAGAAGCGAGCCAAAATGGGAGAGTGATGAATGATGATGGAGTTCATCTACACGGATCCTAACGGAATCGAACAAGGACCATTGTTAAACTGTAGCCTAGACTTGGAAATTGGAACATATGACAAAGCCAAGAACGACTTTGAAATAACCGTTTCAACGGACAGCTGGGACCGCAAATTGACATATGACAGCAAGTTTTATTGTGTCGGTACCGAATTTGGTGGGATAGTAAAAAGTATCGAAATAGATACTGAAGCTGAAGAAGTAAAAATAGGGGGCATATGCCCAAGAAAATTGCTAGCAAAATGATATTATTCAACCTAAAAAAATGAACTGATGAATAACTATGAATTCATAGGTAGAAGCAAATGAATGCATTCGAGAATATATCAATTCATCAACTGATTTTTTCAATTATATTGAAAATAAATCTAAATTCAGTAAGTTTAAAAAAGAAACTGGCTGATTTTTTTTGATTGTTTTCAACAAGAAGA